>ENA-UONW01000010-UONW01000010.1-human-gut-metagenome-genome-assembly--contig:-CS52-NODE-10-length-286785-cov-23.080773_pt1 | contig 286785 bp, 248 predicted proteins | sample MGYA00242463_ERZ724010 | MGnify/ENA metagenome assembly ERZ724010
CGCGACCCCGACCTTGGCAAGGTCGTGCTCTACCAACTGAGCTATTTTCGCAAGATTTTTAATGTTCTATAGGGATTTCTGAGCCTTAGTGGAGGTCGTTTTTCCCGTTTGCGTTGCAAAGTTAGGCATTATTTCTGAACTGACCAAAAGTTTTTGAGAAAAATTTAATAAAAAAATTGAAGTAAAATTTGGCAAAGTAGTTTAGTTGTTTGATTTTCAGTAATTTGTAAATATGAAAAATTTTGAGGTCGGGACAATGTTTTTGGGAGGAGCTGGCCCTGACTCCCGAAAATTTTGTAATTTTGCATTGTCAGGGCAATAGTATGCGTTATGAGCTGCGATTTGAGTCCCGGCACAGTTTCAACCATAAAACGACGACAAAAACGAATATGATTGAGCGATGTCAACAACAGCCCGGTTTGGTTCCGGTGGAAATATATCAGTCGAGAGTGGGAGGACAGGAGAGTGATGTCACTTGGTTCTGTTGCGTCGACAGGCAAATCAGACTTTTTGAGAAGCAATACCCCCTTTCGGAGGGGATGAGCTATGACTCCTATATAATAGAGGATGAAAAAACAGTGGTGGTCGACACGGTTGACCATGCTGTGGAGAAATCCTGGAGGGAGAAACTGGATGCCTTCTTCACTTTCCGTGGGGGAATGTGTCCTGACTTCCTGATTGTGCAGCATCTTGAGCCTGATCATTCCGCCGCTATCGAGGGTTTCATGGAGGCTTATCCGGCGTGCAAGCTCGTTTGCTCGGTCAAGGCGGCCGCGATGCTCAGCCAGTTCGCCTCCGGCATCAACGCCGACCGAATCGTGGCGGTCAAGGAGGGGGACACATTGCCTATCGGGTCGAGGGAGCTTCATTTCGCCATGGCTCCGATGGTGCATTGGCCGGAGGTGATGGTGACATACGACCCTAAGACCCGCATTCTTTTTTCTGCCGATGCGTTCGGCACATTCGGCGGCGAACTTGCGGCCTCGGTGGTGTCGGGGGAGAAGGACTCTTCCTGTCTTGCTGAGGAATGGTCCGATGAGGCACGTCGCTACTTTATTAATATATGTGGAAAGTATGGGGCGCAGGTCAAGGCGTTGCTGAAAAAGGCCGCTTCCCTCGACATTCGTTATCTCTGTCCTCTCCATGGACCTGTTATTGACCTTGAACTGTTCAATCCTGTGGATTTATATGATTGCTGGGCCTCATATGAGACTGAGATTCCCGGGGAATGCCTTGTGGTGGCCGCTTCACTTCATGGCAACACTTTGGCTGCAGCCCGCAGGTTTGCCGATATGATGAAAGAGAATGGTGTTGCGGCGCGTGTCTTTGATTTGTCAGAAACCGATTTGTCAGAGGCGGTAAGCAGGGCGTTTGCATGTGGGGCAACCGTGTTTATGTCCTCCACATATGACGCGTCGCTTGTCCCGTCGATGAAGGCTTTCCTGTCGCGCCTGAAATCCAAGAACTGGCAGAAACGTCTCGCCGGAGTTGTCGAGAACGGAAGCTGGGCGCCGATAGCAGGAAAACTGATGAAGGAGGAACTGGCGGAGATGAAGAATGTGACCTTGGTGGGGACACCTGTCACGATTCGCACACGCCTCGATGAAGCTTCGGAGCAAGGGTTGCGTGTCCTTGCAGAGGAGCTTGCATCGGAAATGAAGAAGAGTGCCGCCGTATGAGGGTGGTCGTGCAACGTGTCAGCAACGCCTCTGTGGCTGTTGACGGAGAGGAAATCAGTGCTATCGGGCGAGGCCTGATGGTGCTGGTATGTGTGGAGACCGGCGACCAGGAGGTGGATGTCGATTGGCTGACGAAGAAGATAGTCGGGTTGAGGATATTCGAGGATGAATCCGGTGTGATGAACCTTGATGTTAAGGCTGTCGGCGGGGACATTCTTGCCGTCAGCCAGTTCACCCTTGTCGCCGGCACGCGCAAAGGCAATCGCCCGAGCTATATACGCGCCGCCGCTCCGGATGTGGCGGTGCCGATGTATGAGGAGTTTTGCCGCCGCCTGGAATCCCTGACTGGGCGACCGGTCGGCCGTGGCCGTTTCGGCGCGGATATGAAAGTCTCCCTCATTAACGATGGCCCCGTAACCATAATCATCGATTCCCGGTTGAGGGAATGACTTCTGACGATATATAACCACAATCAAAAACCTTATGAAATCCGTGTGGTAGGCCATAATGCGCAATATGATGAGTATGGCGAAAGTGTCTATTATCTCGACCCCCCGACATACGACAGGAAGAAGTAAGCGATTTGAAACGCCAACTCGTTTGCAATTTTTAAGTTGGAGGAGGGTGGTTGCGCTTGCCTGAATGGAGGTTTTTTCGTAACTTTGCAAGTTAACAGACCTCCTGGATATGAGACTTCAACCATTATTCCATTTCGTTTTGATGTCGGCCTTGTCAACCGTTGTTTGCAAGGCCCAGTTGACATTTTCCGGCAATGCTCTTCCCCCTGTCACCGACACTCCGGAAGCTTCTTCGGGACTTTCGGCAATTTATGTGATTGACGGCACTGCAGGGGTGACGGCCAGCTATACTGCTGCGACATCGGCGGCTCCTGTGAGATGGATGAGGTTCAGTTCGCTCGGGGGAGGGTATGCCGAAGAGATAACCCCGGTCCGCAACGGAAATGTAAGTTCGGTGACCCTTACCGGGGATGACATGGGGTATATCGTGGAGGAAGGAACGACGAGGAAATGCTACTGGGTGGTCAATTACGCCAACCATACCTGCAATTTGCGGGAACTGTCGATTGCTCCCGAACAGGACTGTATGTCGGCCTCGCTGAATTTTTCGGGAAATGCTGACCGGATTGTGTATTACACGATAAACGGTGTGCCCCGCACATTGTCGCGCGGACTCACGCTGGAATATACCAACCTCTCATTCAACGCCGACAGGAATGTTTATGAACAGGTTCCCACAACCCAGGAACTGGAATATCTTTCCGGAGAGATATATGTGGAGTCACCTTTGTGTCAGACCGATTTCCTTCTCACAGGCGACCGATTCCAGATGGCTTGGGGTGGAGGGAAGACAATTTCAAGCCCGGTCTTTGAGCCGCGTGCGGTAGAGGCAGTCACGTCAGCCGTCCAGACCTCGCGCACGGTGGACAATGAACAGAAGGACTCCGACGGTTCAGCATCCGGCGCGTTGGGCGGCTCTGCCCCGGTTGAGATCACATTCTCGGCTGTTGTCACCGACGCGGCGATATACCACGAATGGCAATATTCAGCCGACCCTCAGTTTGATGTCATTGACATGAGGGTAAACTCCACCGAGTCGACGCGTGTTTTCAATGAGTATGGCACGGTCTATGTGCGGTTCGTCGCCGGAGATGCCTCCGGCGCGTGTGACTGGACTTCGGAGACCTACACTGTGAATATCGGGGAGTCGAAGCTTGAATGTCCCAATGCCTTCTCACCGGGTGCTTCCGAGGGGAGCAACGACGAATGGAAGGTCTCATATAAATCCATAATCAGTTTCGATTGCCATATATTCAACCGCTGGGGGGTGGAAGTGGCCCATCTCACCGATCCCTCCCAAGGCTGGGACGGACGGCATAATGGCAAACTTGTAAAGTCGGGAGTGTTCTTTTATGTCATCCAGGCGGAAGGCGCGGATGGAAAGCAATACAAGCTTTCGGGTGACATAAACATCATCCACGCCAATTACAACAAGGGATATTAATGATGAACAAGGAAAACGCGACAAACATAAAATCTTCACCCCGGGCAGTCAGATTGCCCGGCACCCTTTCGGTTGTCGGAGCGAGGGTCAACAACCTCAAGAACATAGATGTAGATATTCCCCACGGGACTCTCGCCGTGATTACCGGTCTGAGCGGTTCGGGAAAATCATCCCTTGCCTTCGACACCATCTTCGCCGAAGGGCAGCGACGCTATATAGAGACATTCTCCTCCTACGCCCGCAATATGCTCGGCAATATGGAGCGCCCCGATGTCGACAAGATTTCGGGACTCTCTCCCGTGATTGCCATCGAGCAGAAAACCATAAACCGTAATCCGCGAAGTACGATAGGCACCACCACCGAGGTCTATGACTATCTGCGACTGCTGTTCGCCCGCGCCGGGGAAGCCCGCAGTTATCTGTCGGGAGAACCGATGGTCAAATATTCCCCGGAAAAGATTGTGGAGCTGATTCTCTCGGAATATGACGGCAAGAAGATTTACCTGCTGTCCCCTCTGGTGCATAACCGAAAGGGACATTACAAGGAGCTTTTCGAGAACCTGATGAAGAAGGGGTATCTCACCGTCAGGGTTGACGGCGAGATAATGGAACTGTCTTCGGGAATGAGGCTCGACCGTTACCGCAACCACTCTATCGAGCTGGTGATTGACAAGCTGAAAGTGTCGGCCAAGGATGACAAACGGCTGCTTGACTCCGTTGTCAAGACCCTGAAGCATGGCGACAAGCAGATGATGGTTTACGACCTTGAATCCGGCAAAGCACGTCATTATTCACAGTCACTGATGGATCCGGTCAGCGGCCTTTCATACCGCGAACCGGCTCCTCACAATTTTTCGTTCAACTCCCCTCTGGGAGCCTGCCGTTGCTGCAAGGGGCTTGGGACGGTCAACATCATCGACCGTGACAAGGTAATACCCGATGATTCGGTTTCGATTCATGCGGGGGGGATAGCCCCGTTGGGAAAATACCAGAACACGACGATTTTCTGGCAGGTGCAGGCCATCTGCCAGAAATATGGAGCGACATTGAAAACCCCCATACGCGATCTTCCCGCCGAGGCCATGGAGGATATACTCAACGGCACTGACGAGCGGCTTAACCTGCATTCCGAGGGGAGCTCAATCTCGAACTACTTCCTGAGTTATGACGGGCTGCTGAAATATATCGAGATGCAGCAGAGTGAGGATGCCACCTCCGCCGCCCAACGCTGGAGCGGGCAGTTCTTCTCCCGCAAGACCTGTCCGGAGTGTGGCGGCGACCGCCTTAACAAGGAGGCGTTGCATTTCTTCATCGACGGTAAAAACATCGCCGAACTGTCGCGTCTCGACATCGCCGAACTGCTCGAATGGTCGCGGACTGTCGAGGAGCGTCTGGCTCCGCGTCAGCGTGTGATCGCTTCCGAAATCATAAAGGAGATACGTTCGCGCCTGAGTTTTCTTGTCGATGTCGGGCTGGGTTACCTGTCGCTCAACCGCGCGTCGGCCACCTTGTCGGGCGGCGAGAGCCAGCGCATAAGACTGGCCACCCAGCTCGGGTCAGAGTTGGTGAATGTGCTGTATATCCTTGATGAACCCTCTATCGGTCTCCATCAGCGCGACAACCATAAGCTGATCGGTTCATTGAAACGGTTGCGCGACGCCCGCAACTCGATTATCGTTGTCGAGCATGACAAGGATATGATGCTTGAGGCTGATTACATAGTCGACATAGGCCCGAAAGCGGGCCGAAAGGGTGGGAAGGTAGTGTTTGAAGGTACTCCCCAGGAGATGCTGAAGACAGACACATTGACTGCAGGTTACCTGAACGGTACCCGTGAGATAGCCATTCCCGAATCCCGCCGCGAGGGTAACGGCAAAGTGTTGCGTCTTAAAGGATGCTCCGGTCATAATCTGAAAGATGTGGATTTCACACTTCCGTTGGGCACGCTGACATGTGTGTGCGGTGTGTCGGGAAGCGGTAAGTCCTCTCTTGTCAATGGGACATTGCAGCCGATTCTCTCCCAGAAATTTTACCGGTCGTCGCAGGAGCCTCTTCCTTACCGTGAAATAGAGGGAATCGAGAATATCGACAAAGTGGTGACCGTAGACCAGACGCCGCTTGGCCGCACCCCGAGGTCTAATCCGGCGACATACACCGGGGTCTTTTCCGATATAAGGAATCTCTTTGTCGGATTGCCAGAGGCTAAAATCAGAGGCTACAAACCGGGACGGTTCTCATTCAATGTGGCCGGTGGCCGGTGTGAGGCATGCAAAGGAAACGGTTACAAGACAATCGAGATGAATTTCCTCCCTGACGTGCTTGTTCCCTGTGAGGAATGTGGAGGGCGCCGTTACAATCGCGAGACTCTTGAGGTGAGGTTCAAAGGGAAGTCGATAGCCGATGTGCTTGACATGACCATCAACCAGGCGGTCGAGTTTTTCGAGTTTCAGCCTTCGATTCTGAAAAAGATAAAGGTGCTCCAGGATGTCGGTCTCGGTTACATAAAGCTCGGCCAACCTTCATCGACACTCTCGGGAGGTGAGAACCAGCGCGTGAAGCTGGCGACCGAACTTGCCAAGCGTGACACAGGCCGCACTCTCTTCATCCTTGATGAACCGACAACCGGACTTCACTTCGAGGATATAAACACACTGATGACTGTGCTGAACCGGCTTGTAGACCGGGGCAACACTGTATTGGTCATCGAGCATAACCTTGATGTCGTCAAGGCAGCCGACCATGTGATAGACATGGGGCCTGACGGCGGCAGGAATGGCGGCAGGATCATCGCGACGGGCACCCCCGAAGAGGTGGCCGCGTCGGATTCTCCCACCGCCCCATACCTTCGTCAGGAGCTTAATCCGCGCTGAAAGAGAAGCGGATGGTGCGGCGATAGGGGAGCGCCGGGCTTACTGTCTGAGAGGGGAAACCGGGCTTGTTGGGAGCGTCGGGACACCCTTGGCATTCTATAGCCACGGCGCAATAGTCGGGGTAGACCGCGCCATCCTTCCCTTTGGGGCATCCTGATACCCAGTTGCCTCCATACACCTGCGCGGCAGGCTGGTCGGTTGCCACTGTCAGTCTGCGTCCGCTGACCGTGTCCTCCAGTACGGCGATTGTGTTGACATTGCCGTCGGTCACGTCTGCCATCCAGCAGTTGTCGTAACCTTTGCCGAAACGGATAGCGTCGAAGTCGGATATGAGTGATTCGGTCGAAGGAACCTCCCCGGCCTTGAAAATCCGTTCGCCGACTTTGCGGAATTCACGGAAGTCCATAGGGGTGCCTTCCACCGGGGCGAATTCTCCGGTAGGCACGAGAGTGTCGTCAGTCGGGAGCCAGCGCGAGCAGCTGAGTTTCAACAGCTGGGCCATGGCTCTCTCTGCACCTGCATCATGCCCTCCGAGATTGAAGTAGCTGTGGTTTGTGAGGTTGACGACGGTGGGGCTGTCTGATTCCGCCTCATATTCGATGGTGAGGTTATTATCGTCATCCCAGGTGTATGTGACGGATGCTTTGAGGTTGGCGGGATAACCTGCGTCCCCATCCTTGCTTTCAATAGTGAAGCGGACTTTCCCCTCGGCTGTCTCATCCACATTCCATACACGGTTCTGGTAGCCGTCGGGGCCTCCGTGTAGGTGGTTGGGACCATTGTTGACGGGTAGGGTATAGGTGTTGCCTTCGAGAGTGAAGCGTCCGTTGGCGATACGGTTGGCGTAGCGACCGGGCGTTTTCCCGGCGCAAGGGCCGTCGGCTATGTAGTCGGACGCTTCGGGATAGCCGATTACCACGTCGGCGCGGTTGCCGTCGCGGTCAGGCACAGTGATGGCGACAATGCCGGCTCCGAGAGAGGAGAGCACGACCTGGTTGCCTTTGGAATTGGTCAGGGTCAGATATGTCACTTCACCGACAGGGGTGGTGAAACTCTTTTTTGTAGTATTCATGGTTCTTGCGATTATTGGAAACTATTTAATATTGTTGCGGCAATCAGTGGTTGTCCTTGAACAGACGCTGTTGAAGTGCCCGCAGGGCCGCCACCTTGTCCTCCTTGCTGACAAGGAAAGAGATGTTGTAGTTGCTGCCGCCATATGAAATCATCCTGACAGGGATGTCATGGAGAGCGTCGAGGGCCTCGGCCTCGAAACCACGGTTGTGCCACTCGAGGTCGCCGACCACACATATGATTACCATATCGCGGTCAATCGAGACGGTGCCTATTTCCTTCAGCTCATCCACGATATGTTCGAGCTTCAGCGGATTGTCGATGGTGACCGACACCCCGACCTCGCTTGTGGCGATCATATCGATGGGGCGGCTGTAGTTGTCGAAAATCTCGAACACACGGTGCATGAAGCTTGACGCGAGCATCATGCGCGATGACCTTATCTTGATGGCGATGATGTCATCCTTGGCGGCCACCGCCTTGATGCCTTGCGACAGTTCGGTGTTGTATATGAGTGTACCCCTTGCGGAAGGCTCCATGGTGTTGAGCAACCTGACGGGGATGTTGTTTACCTTGGCGGGAAGCACACAGGTGGGATGAAGGATCTTCGCCCCGAAATAGGCCAGTTCGGCGGCCTCGTCGAAATGGAGTTCAGCCACCGGAGTGGTGCCTTCGACAAAGCGCGGGTCATTGTTGTGCATCCCGTCGATGTCGGTCCATATTTCGATTTCCTTAGCCATCAGGGCCGCACCGATGATTGATGCCGTCAGGTCGGAGCCGCCTCGGCGCAGGTTGTCGACCTCACCATAGGCGTTGCGGCAGATGTAGCCCTGGGTTATGTATAGGTCGGCATTGGGATTCTCGTCGAGGAGGGCCTGGAGATGCTCCTTGATGTAGTCCATGTCTGCCTCGCCGTTCTTGTCGGTGCGCATAAATTCCAACGCGGGGAGGAACCCGGAATTTACGCCACACTGGCGCAGGTAGAGGTGCATCAGTTTTGTCGACAGCATCTCTCCCTGGGCGAGAATCTCCTTCTCCTCAAAGGATGTGAAGCTGTCGCGGGCCAAGGCCCGGATGCTTGAAAACACCGCCTCCACCTCCTCGTCGGCTTCCATACGGATTTCGACCTGGGTGAACAACAACGCCACCACGCGGCGGTAATTGCGCTCAAGGTCGTTGATTATCTCCTTGGCGCCGTTGACGTTGTGCTTGTAGAGGTAGTCGGAGATTTCCACCAGAGTATTGGTGGTGCCGGCCATTGCCGACAATACTACTATGTTTTGACCTCTACCGGTTATGAGGTCGGCGACATTGCGGATACGGTCGGCCGACCCGACGGAGGTTCCTCCGAATTTGAGTACTTTCATTGTCAGTCAGTGGTGTGGTTGTCTGCTACGAGCTGTTTGTTCTCACAGCGGAGAACGCGCGCCGGATATTGCTCGACGAGCTGCATGTTGTGGGTGGCCATCAAGACGGCTGTCCCCTGGCGGGATATTTCCCGCAGATGGTCGACAATGAGCTGGCCGGTCTCGGGATCGAGGTTGCCGGTAGGCTCGTCGGCGAGAATCAGTTTCGGCCTGTTGAGCAGGGCGCGGGCGATGACGATTCGCTGCTGTTCGCCGCCTGACAGCTCGTGGGGCATCTTGTAGCTTTTGTTGTGCATACCAACCTGTCGCAACACCTGTTCGATGCGGTCGTCGATTTCCACACGGTCGCGCCATCCGGTGGCATCAAGCACGAACCGGAGGTTGTCGTAGACCGTGCGGTCGGTGAGCAGCTGGAAATCCTGGAATACGATTCCGATGTTGCGCCGCAGGGCGGGGATTTCTTTCCTCTTTATTCCGACAAGCTGGGTACCCATCACTTCGGCGTTTCCCGTGAAGAGGGGTATCTCGGCGTAAATGGATTTCATCAGGCTCGACTTGCCGCTACCCACGCGTCCGATGAGATAGGCGAACTCCCCCTCCTCGAGCGAGAAGCTCACATGTTTCAGCACGACAAGCTCCTTGCGCAGGATTTCGACGTCGGAATATTTAAGTATGCTCATTTCTTTTCTATGGTTGTTGATAGGGCCGGCAGCCGTTGCGTCAGGCCGCCAGCTTTGTCTGCAAAATTACACCATATCATACATTACGATGGCGGAGGATGAGAATATTAACAATATTTTAACACTTTTGAATGTCGTGGTGTTGTGTGGTCAGATTTTTCAGTGTAATTTTGCAGTTTGAAAAATCATATAAAACTATATAAGCCCAACACAAGAAATGCAAGTCACACTTGAAAAGACCAACGACCTCGACGCAACCATCAAGGTTGAGGTGGTTGAAGCAGACTACGCAAAGAAGGTTGACAGCGACCTTCGCGAACTTGGCCGTACCCGCCAGATCCCCGGATTCCGCAAAGGCCATGTTTCCATCGAGCATCTCCGCCGCCTGTTTGGCCGCGACGTGAAGAGCCATGTGCTCAATGACGAGGTCTTCAAGGCAGTCATCGAATATCTCCGCGAAAACAAAATCGACATACTCGGCGAACCCCTTCCCAAAAAGGTTGAGGAAATCGACCTGAAGCAGACCGATTACACCTTTGAATATGAGGTGGGTCTGGCTCCTGCCATCGACGTGGAGGTCAACAAGGACATCAAGGTTCCCTTCTACACCATCGAGGTGTCGAAAGAGATGCTTGACGAGCAGGACAAGGCCCTGCGCAACCGTTTCGGCGCACAGATTCCCGGCGAAGAGGTTAATGAGACCGCCCTTGTCAAGGGTGCTATCATGCAGCTTGACGCCGAAGGCAATGTTATGACCTCGGAAGACGCTATCCAGGTCGTTGCCGGCATCGTTTCTCCCCAGCATTTCCAGGACAAGGATGAGGCTGCCAAGTTCCTCGGCAAGAAGGTCGGCGACAAGGTTGTCTTCAACCCTGCCAAGGCCGAAGGTGACAACAAGGTCGCCCTCGCTTCGATGCTCAATGTGGAGAAATCCCGCGTTGAAGACCTCACTTCCGATTTCGAGATGGCCATCTCTGAAATCATCGTCCTCAAGCCTGCCGAACTCGGCGAGGAATTCTACAAAGAGGTTTTTGCCGGCAAGGAAATCAAGTCGGAAGAGGAATACTTCGACGGCCTGAAGGAAATCATCGCCCGCGAACTCGCCCCCAACTCCAACTTCAAGTTCAACATGGATGTGCAGAAAGCTCTCGTCGACAAGTTCGGCAACTTCGAGCTTCCCGCCGAGTTCCTCAAGAAATGGCTCGTTGCCCGCAATCCCGAGCTGACCGCCGAGAAGGCCGATGCTGAATTCGAGTCGATGATTCCCTCCATCAAGTGGGAGCTCATCAAGGGCAAGATCGCCGAGAAGCAGGACATCAAGGTTACCGACGAAGACCTCCTCGGTTTCGCCAAGGCTACCGCCCTGCGTCAGTTCGCCCAGTATGGAATGATGAACATGACCGACGACGTGATCACCGACTACGCAAAGCGTATGCTCGAAGACCGCAAGTTCGCCCGTCAGCTCCATGAGCAGACCGCCGACATGAAGCTCTTCAACGCTCTTCGCGCACTCGTTGACACCGAAGACAAGACTGTCAGCCTCGATGAGTTCAAGAAACTCGTCGGTGCCGAATAATCACGGCGTATAGGGGATTTCCTCCCCATACTCATAGCCGCGGATCCGGGACACCCGGGTCCGCGGTCTGTTTTGTCCTGTGGCCGATAAGTGAAATTTGACATATGGTATGATTTTTTTACCGCAAGATTGTTGACAGACGGGAAAAAATTCGTATCTTTGAATTAGAAAACAAACTACACTTCTAAGGAATATGAATAACGATTTCCGCAATTATGCCGTAAAGCACCTCGGAATGAATTCCCTGGCGCTTGACAAATACATCTCTGCCTCCGACGCGGCCATCCGTTCAAGCTATATCTCACCCACCATCATCGAGGAACGCCAGCTCAATGTGGCCCAGATGGATGTGTTCTCCCGTCTTATGATGGACCGCATCATCTTCCTCGGCACCGATGTCAATGACTACACCGCCAACGTGATACAGGCCCAGCTGCTGTATCTCGATTCTGCCGACCCCGGTAAGGATGTGTCGATTTACATCAACTCTCCCGGCGGGTCGGTGTATGCCGGACTTGGCATCTATGACACCATGCAGTATATATCCAGCGATGTCGCCACCATCTGCACCGGTATGGCCGCCTCGATGGCCGCCGTGCTGCTTGTGAGCGGAACCGCCGGCAAGCGTTTCGCCCTGCGCCATTCGCGCGTCATGATTCATCAGCCGATGGGTGGCGCCCAGGGACAGGCATCCGACATCGAGATTACCGCCCGCGAGATACTCAAGCTGAAAAAGGAGCTTTACCAGATAATAGCCGACCATTCCGGACAACCCATCGAGAAGGTGGAGCGTGACTCCGACCGCGACTACTGGATGACAGCCCAGGAAGCCAAGGACTACGGAATGATCGACGATGTGCTGATCAAGGCTAAACATTGATATGGCAAAGAAGAAAGAAGAGACATGCGCGTTTTGCGGCCGCCCCGGTTCCTCGTCAGAGGTGCTGATACCGTCAGGAATCCAGCCCGGGGTGTATCTCTGCGCCGAATGCGCCGACCAGATTCATCAGCTGCTGGCCGACTACCGCCATCAGGTAGGTTCCGGTCAGTCTACCGGCAGTCTGGGAGGCAATGGAGATTCCGGTCTCGATTTGGCCAAGCTGCCCAAGCCCAAAGAAATCTGTGACTTCCTTGACCAGTATGTGATAGGACAGGACAGCGCCAAGCGCTACCTTTCTGTCGCGGTCTATAACCATTACAAGCGTCTCGCCCAGGAGAAAGGTGGCGAAGGGGAGCTTGGGGATGTTGATATCGAGAAGAGCAACATAATCCTGGTCGGCCCCACCGGCACCGGCAAGACTCTCCTCGCCAAGACCATCGCGAGGATGCTTGATGTGCCTTTCACCATCGTTGACGCGACCGTGCTTACCCAGGCTGGTTATGTCGGCGAGGATATCGAGAGCCTGCTGACACGCTTGCTCCAGGTAGCTGATTATGATGTGGCCAAGGCTCAGCGTGGTATCGTCTTCATCGACGAGATAGACAAGATTGCCCGCAAGGGTGACAATCCGTCGATTACCCGCGACGTTTCCGGCGAGGGTGTGCAGCAGGGTCTCCTTAAACTTCTTGAAGGATCGGTGGTGAACGTCCCCCCTCAGGGAGGGCGCAAGCATCCCGAGCAGAAGATGATTCCGGTCGACACCAAAGATATCCTCTTTATCTGCGGAGGGGCTTTCGACGGCATCGAAAGGAAGATTGCCCAGCGTCTCAACACCCATGTCGTCGGTTACTCTACTGATGCCGAACGCCGGAAGATTGACCGCGACAACTATCTGGCGTATGTCGCCCCTCAGGATTTGAAGTCGTTCGGCCTGATTCCTGAAATCATTGGCCGTCTGCCGATTCTTACCCATCTCGATCCTCTCGACCGCGACGCGCTCCGGCGGGTACTGACAGAGCCTAAGAACGCCATTACCCGCCAATACCGCAAGCTCTTCGCGATGGACGGAGTGGAGCTGACCTTCACTCCCGACGCGCTTGATATGATTGTCGACAAAGCGATAGAGTACAAGCTTGGCGCGCGTGGTCTTAGGGCTATCGTCGAGACGGTCATGATTGACGCCATGTATGAGCTGCCGTCAGCCGAGGCCAAGAGCTTCGAGGTGACCGGCGATTATGTGGTCGACAAGCTCCGCAAGTCTCATTTCGAGCTTAACAAGGGAGCGGTCAAGGAGGCCTGAAAATGATAACCTCTGAATCCGTGGGCCGTAACCGGTTTGTCCCTGGCATGGCCCCCGGTTTTCTCTCCGAAAATTAGTCTTTCTCTCTAACCTTAAGATTCCCATGACTACAAAGCAACAACTTGCCAATGCCCTGAAGCAGCACTTCGGCTTCGACAAATTCAAAGGCAACCAAGAGGAAATCATGTTGTCGCTCCTTGAGGGCAACGATGTTTTCGTCCTTATGCCCACGGGCGGTGGAAAATCGCTGTGCTACCAGCTCCCCTCGTTACTGATGGGAGGGACGGCTATTGTGATTTCTCCCCTGATAGCCTTGATGAAAAACCAGGTCGATGCCATGCGCAACTTCTCGGCTGACGACGGTGTGGCCCATTTCTTGAACTCGTCGCTCAACAAGTCGGCGGTGGATCAGGTAAAGGCCGATGTCGTTTCGGGCAAGACAAAGCTTCTGTATGTCGCTCCGGAATCACTCACCAAAGAAGAGAATATTGAATTTTTAAAGACAGTTCCCATATCGTTCTATGCGGTCGACGAGGCCCATTGCATTTCGGAATGGGGTCACGATTTCCGTCCGGAATACCGGCGCATACGCCCGATTATAAATGAAATCCAGCAGCGCCCCGTGATTGCCCTGACCGCCACGGCCACGCCGAAAGTGCAACACGACATACAGAAGAACCTCGGCATGACTGATGCCGTGGTCTTCAAATCGTCGTTCAACAGGGCCAATCTTTACTACGAGATTCGCCCCAAGACATCGACAATCGACCGTGACATCATAAAGTATATCAAGGCCCGCGAAGGGAAGTCGGGTATCATATACTGTCTGAGCCGAAAGAAAGTGGAGGAGCTGGCCGAGCTTCTGAAGGTTAACAACATACGAGCGCTCCCATACCATGCCGGTATGGATTCCGCCACGCGTTCGGCCAACCAGGACGCTTTCCTGCTTGAGCAGGTGGATGTCATCGTTGCCACCATAGCTTTCGGAATGGGCATAGACAAGCCGGATGTCAGATATGTCATCCACTATGATATGCCCAAGTCGCTCGAAGGCTATTATCAGGAGACCGGCCGCGCAGGCCGTGACGGCGGGGAAGGGGCGTGCCTGACGTTCTATTCCGCCAAGGACCTGAAGAAGCTTGAGAAATTCATGCAAGGAAAGCCAGTGGCCGAGCAGGAAATCGGCCGTCATCTGCTGCAGGAAACGGCCAGCTATGCCGAGTCGTCGGTCTGTCGCCGCAAGACCCTCCTCCATTATTTCGGGGAGGAATACAGCGAAGAGAACTGCGGGAACTGTGACAACTGCCTAAATCCTAAGAAACAAGTGGACGCTAAAGAAGACTTATGCGCCGTGATGGAAACCATCATGGCCCTGAAAGAGAAATTTAAGGCTGAACACATTATCGATGTCGTTGTCGGACGGGAAACCAACGACGTCAAGACTTATAAACATAACGAGCTGGAGGTGTTTGGCTGCGGCCAGGGAACCGACCGCAAGTTTCTCAACTCTGTCATCCGCCAGGCAACCATCGCCGGCTATCTTGACCGGGATGTGGAGAACTTCGGCCTGATACGCCTTACAGACAAAGGGAAGAAGTATTACAAGAAACCGACCGCCTTCAAGGTTGTCGAGGACAATGACTTTTCCGAAGCAGAAGAGGAGATTGTAGTGAAGAGTGGCGCCTCATGCGCGGTCGATCCGGAGTTGTATTCGATTCTGAAAGACCTGCGCAAGAAGATTGCCAAGCATCTCAACCTGCCTCCATATGTGATTTTCCAGGATCCTTCGCTTGAGGCGATGGCGACCACATATCCCATCACCATCGAGGAGCTTGCCAACATCACCGGTGTAGGTGCAGGGAAGGCCAAACGTTACGGCGAGGAATTCATCAAGGTAATCAAGACCCATGTGGAGGAGAATGAAATCGAACGTCCGGAAGACCTCCGTGTACGCTCGGTTGCCAACAAGAGCCGCATCAAAATCTCCATCATCCAGGCCATCGACCGCAAGATTGACCTTGACGAGCTGGCCAACTCGAAATGTATGGAATTTGGTGAGCTTCTCGACGAAATCGAGGCCATCGTCTATGCCGGCACGAAAATCAACATCAACTATTTCATCAACGAGGTTATCGACGACGACCATCAGGAGGACATCTTCGAATACTTCAAGGAGGCTGATTCAGACTCGCTCAACGAGGCAATCAAGGAGTTGGGCAATGATTACTCCGAGGAGGAAATACGCCTGATGCGTATCAAATTCCTGTCTGAAATGGGCAATTGACACGAATTCCCTTCCAAGGCAACAAAATAAAATTGCAGTTAGCTGATTGTCAGCTAACTGCAATTTTATTTTGTTGCCTTGGACTCTGGCATTATTGTCAGAGATGCCCGTGCGGTAAGATATTATAATGGATCATATCCCTCCGGAACTGACGCGTTGTTGATTCTCCACTCACCATCAGATTCTATCATATAGAATGTTGTAGACCCTATATGCCCCATATCTGACCAATTAACAATAACTGTGTTGTAAGCGCCGGGGATGATAGATATGATATGTGAAGGGGTGTCATCGCCATCTTGCATACCTGACCTTAAAATCCACGTCGCGTAACCTTTGAAGTCGAAACCATTGGCTTTCTCCAGACGCTGGATAAAATCGGCAGTACAAATGTCGGCAATATTGAAATCCGGATTCTTAGTAGTGCCAAAGACCAAATTTTCATATAATTGCTTGATTTCTGCTTCAATTGTTGGAAATTGATTAATGAAGGAGCTTTCGCCTCCTCTTATAAATATCGCACCCGGCTCTTTGAAAGTAATGGAAATGAAGGAGCTAAAGCTTTTCTTTTGGGGAGTATAGTATTTAACGCGGAATTTGGGTAACGCATTCACAAGCCTTAATGCTTCTTGATTGACAGCCTCGTTTTTGCTCGGTCGACGAATAATCGTCGGGTCACTGATTGAGCCGTCAGGATGAACGGTAAATCTAACCAATACTCGTTCGCTACCTTTGAAGCCTTCGGGAATACGGATATTTTCCTCAATCCACTCTTTTAATTTACCGTTGCCCCCTGGAAACTCACAGCGAGTGTCAAGGTTTACCCAGATTTTTCGCGCTTCTGTTTTTAATTGAGCAAGAGTTTCGGGCGATACGGTTAAAAAGACAGCGCGATTTCCATACTCATCGTTTTTTATTTCCATCTTTTGAATGGAGTCAGTCGGTACCATATCAGGATATGCCCCTGGAATCCATTCATTATTGAAATAGAAGAATATGGTTTCGGTGTCCTGTTCAGTCAGGGGGAACTGAATTTCTCTTACAATTGTATCGTTCTCACAGTAATTCTGCGCGAATGCTATGCACGACTGAATGATAATCGATGAAACTAAAATTAACTTCTTCATATAGCCTATTCTTGTTTTCCAAAATCTCGTGGTGAGGTCGAATCCTTACCGACTGCAAAGTTAGCAGGGGGATATGGATTTAGTCTTGACAAATGTATAGGCTGCCTTATTTTTCGATGTTTTTGTTCGGATTTTTTGCGAGTTCTCGTCTGATACGGCTGAGATGGTTGGGAGTAATTAACAGGAAGGAGGACAAATCTTTCAATGTAACGGTCTCGACAATTTGGGGATATTGTTCACACAATGCCACATAACGCTGCCGGGGCGACTTGCGGTAGAGATTGAGCAACCGCATGAATACCATATTGAACAGCGACGTGTATTCGTCGAGCAGCGAGGGGGAAAGAAATTCCTTGAAAGTTTTTAACGGCACACGCAGTATCTCGCAATCAGTCCCGGCAATCATTGATGTCTGGGAGGGAGCTCCGTGTAGTGAGGAATGGAAATCTGTAATGAACTGACCCGGAAAGGCGAAATTTATCACTGCCTCATCTCCCGAATCCTTAAGTGTGACTACTTTGAAATAGCCCGATACAACCAATGCTGCATAACGTGCTACTGTTCCTTGCTGGACAAAACGCTCTCCTTTCTTATAGTGGCACGGCACACCATTTTTACGGCAAAAATCAGTTGCTGCCGAGAGATCTAAACAGTCGATATATGAGTTGAACTGCGAAGACATAAGGAACCACTTTATGTTGCCATAATATTATTCATTAGTAAGTTCAACAAAACTATCCTGGTCAAATCAGTCAGCGGGAGAGACGCGTCGATAGCTCGTCGTGATCTTGCGAAGCGATTTCCCAGAGGGACATCGCGTTTTCGAGGTCGCGGTTGAGCTTGGCGTGGCGGTCAAAGATGTCGCCTTCGATTTCCCCGGCGGCAATCTTGGCTTCCAAAGCCGCGATTTCCGATTCAATTCGGGTGATTTCGGATTCAGCTTCCTCGACCTTCTTTGCCGACCGTTTGAGCATCTTGTCGCGCTCGCGCTGTTCGGCATAGGTCAGTTTGCGTTGGGGTTGGGTGTTGCCGTCTGATTGGGGGGAAGCCCCCTGATTGGTCGTCGGAGCAGGTTTGTCGGTTTGTTTTGCCGGAACTGTCGCGGCGGGGCGGTTGCGCTCCAGTTCGCGAAGGTTGTCGAGCTTCTTCTTTTCAAGGAACTCATATATTCCTCCAAGACATTCCCTGACTTTGCCGCCACCGAACTCGTAGACCTTCTCCACCAGTCCGTCGAGGAACTCACGGTCATGGCTGACCACAATCACGGTTCCGGTGAAATCCTTGATGGCCTGTTTGAGTATATCCTTAGTGGCCATATCAAGATGGTTGGTCGGCTCGTCGAGGATGAGTAGATTGACCGGTTCGAGCAGCAGGCGTATCATCGCCAGACGGGTTTTCTCCCCGCCCGACAATACTTTGACTTTCTTGTCGGATGCCTCCCCGCCAAACATGAATGCCCCGAGGATGTCACGGATTTTGGTGCGGATGTCACCGACGGCGACCCTGTCGATGGTGTCGAAAACCGTTATGTCCTCGTCAAGGAGCTGAGCCTGGTTCTGGGCGAAATACCCTATTTTCACATTGTGGCCGATTTTGAGTTCGCCTGTGAAAGGTATCTCGTTCATTATACATTTTACCAGAGTGGATTTTCCCTCGCCGTTTTTCCCGACGAATGCCACTTTCTCGCCACGTTTGATTGTGAATGTAGCGTGGTCGAAAACCTGATGGTCACCATACGCCTTGCCTACATTGTCGGCGATTACCGGATAGTCGCCCGAGCGGGGCGCGGGAGGAAAGCGAAGGTTCAAGCGGGAGTTGTCAACCTCGTCAACCTCGATACGTTCGATTTTGGCGAGCTGCTTCATACGGCTCTGTACTTGGACAGCTTTCGTGGCCTTGTATCGGAAACGTTCGATGAAGGCCTCGGTGTCGGCGATTTCTTTCTGCTGGTTGAGGTATGCGCGCATCTGCTGTTCGACACGTTCTTTGCGCAGCTCCACAAACTTGGAGTAGTTGACTGAATAGTCATAGATCTTTCCGCAGGAAATCTCGATTGTGCGGTTGGTCACATTGTCGATGAATGCCCGGTCATGGCTGACAAGCACCACGGCGTTGGCCTTGGTGGAGAGGAACTGCTCAAGCCATTGAATCGACTCGATGTCGAGGTGGTTGGTCGGCTCGTCGAGCAACAGCACGTCGGGACGTCTCAACAGGAGTTTGGCCAGCTCGATTCGCATACGCCAGCCCCCGGAGAACTCTGAGGTAAGGCGGTTGAAGTCGCTTCTGAGGAATCCAAGACCGATAAGGGTCTTTTCCATCTCCGCTTCGGCGTTCTCGCTCTGCTCCATCGCCAGGCGTTCAGACAGGTCGGCGATGTCATCAATCAGTCTCTGGTAGTCGGCAGACTCGTAATCGGTGCGTTCCGCCAGCTCCGCGTTCATACGGTCAAGGCGTTCCTCCATCTTGTCGACATGGGAAAACGCCTCGCGAACTTCCTCAACCACCGTGCGGGTGTCGGTGAGTTTCATCTGCTGGGGAAGATAGCCTATGGTCGTGTCGGGCGGGACAGCCACCTGACCCGATGTCGGCCGCTGGAGTCCTGCAATGATTTTCAGCATGGTTGATTTGCCGGCGCCGTTCTTGCCGACCAGGGCAATCCTGTCGCGGCGGTTAATCACATAGCTGATGTTGTCGAATAATGATTTTGCGCTGAATTCTACTGAGAGGTTCTGTACGGAAATCAAGGCTGTTTATTTTTTCTTTTTGAGGTGATGAATGACGAGCCGGCGGCTCTCGGTGATGACAATGTCTACGGCGACATCGTGTGGCTCTGACGGTATTTCCTCCTCAAGGAGCTGGAAATCATAGCCGACACCGACCTTTGTGGCCTTAGTCTCGGCGAGAAGACGGTCGTAATATCCCTTGCCGCGTCCGACGCGGTTGCCACGCCTGTCATATGCGACGGCGGGAACGACAACCAATTCTATCTGGGAGATGTCGGCTGTGTCGTTGCCTGTCGGTTCCTCGATATGGAACGCCCCCAAGGCCATCCGTGACCTGTCATAGGGGAGAATCTCGAGATTCAGGCCGTTGACACGGGGAAGGAAGAAATGTTTGCGGCCACACCAGCGCTCAAGAAACTCGTGGGTCGACAGTTCGTCGGGCAGGGAGTGGTAAAGCAGTATGTTCTCGGCGAGGGTGAATGCCGCCGACTGCTCCAGACGGCTGAAAACAGAGGCCGCCGCACTCATTTTTTCCGATGCCGACAACAGGCTTTTGCGGGCCTTGACGCGGCTGCGTATATCTTCCTTGTTCATGGCTAATTGTTATGCTTGTCAAAGAAGTCCTTATCGCGAGGCTTCACCTTCCGGTTTCGTTACCGGCTGTTGCGCCGGCATGATCGGGAAAGCGGCGTTTCCTTTGAGAAGCTCGTCTATCGCGCGTCTGACGTTGATGTCGTCGGAGTTGGAAATCTCGAAATACGCGCCATATCCGAGCGCGTCACGCGCAATCAGGGCTTTCAGTTGATTAACAATCAAGTCATGGGAAATGTTGATGTAATACCACCGTGCGGGGATGCCGTTGCGCGATGCGAACAACACAAACTGACGCAGCAGGGCATCATCATTGGGTAGCAACTCGAGAAGCTCCTTGACGTTGGATGCCTTGCGGAGCACCTCGCGGTTGTCATCCACATAGTCGAAGGCATACCGTTGGAGCAGCCCGGCGTTGGCCACATTTATATAATAGGAGCTGATGCCGGAGGTGTCGTTGGGGACAAAGATGTCCGGCATGATACCGCCTCCACCATAAACCGTGCGGCCATGGAGGGTGGTGTACTTCAGGTCGGTGTTGAGCTTGATGGAGTCCGCCGAGAACATCTCGCCGCGCTGATAACGGTCGAGAATGTCATGCTCGTAGACAGAGAGGTTGGAGTAATCTTTCTGGATACTGCGGCCCGAGGGTGTGTAATACCTTCCGACGGTCAGGCGAATCGCGGAACTGTCGGGAAGCACCGACTGCCGCTGTATAAGCCCTTTGCCGAATGAACGGCGACCGATTATCAGTGCGCGGTCATTGTCCTGCAGCGCACCGGCGAAAATCTCGGAGGAGGAGGCTGAGAACTCGTCGAGGAGAACCACCACCTGGCTTTCGCGGAACGACCCTGTACCGTCGGCGGTGATGTGGGTGCCGGAATTGAAGTCGCGTCCCTTGGTGCTGACGATAGTCTGGCCCGGTTCGAGGAACTCGTTGGCCATCATGTAGGCGATTTCCATATAGCCGCCGGTATTGCCGCGAAGGTCGATGATGAAATCCTCAGCTCCCTCGCGACGCAGCTTCGACAGTCCCTGGAAGAACTCGTCGTAGGTAGTGCGGCCGAATTTGTTGACCTTCACATAGCCGATTCCGGGGGAGGCCATATATGTGGCGTCGATTGTGTTGACGGGAATGTCTCCTCTGACCACGGTGTAGCTCAGCGGCTTTTTGGAGTTGGCTCGTTTTATCTGGAGCTGCACCTTGGTGTTTTTCTCTCCGCGCAAGGTGTGGAGCACTTTCTCCTGGGTGATGCCGATTCCGGCGACATCCTCGCCGTCTACCTTAACAATCCTGTCGCCAGGGAGGACTCCGACCTTTTCGGCAGGTCCGCCGGGAATGACCTCAAGCACCTTGATAGTGTCGTTGTCAATCATAAACTGTATGCCGACCCCGCTGAAAGAGCCGTCCAAGTCTTCGTTGACCGCCTGGAGGTCGCTCGCCGGGATGTAGGCGGAGTGAGGGTCGAGGTTGGTCAGCAGACTCGGAATGGTTTTCTCTATCAGGCTGTCAAGGTCAACCTCGTCAACATACTCGTTCCTGACGAGATTGAGGATTGTCTGGAATTTTTTCTGGGCAGCGGTGGGACCGTTCTCCTTGTTCACAAGGTCTCCGGCGAGAAAGCCGAGTATGAACATCGCGGCGGCGATCAGTGGAGTCCACGCTGATAATCTGTTGGGTTGTGACATGATTGCGGAAAGTCTTGAAATCTGTCGGTCAAGGTTGTGTGATGTCCGGAATATGGACGCATTCTATTCCGGCCCTGCGCAAGAGGTCGAGGCCGTCGGTGATTCGGTAAAGCTCATTGTAGACGACCCTCTTGATTCCGGCCTGGATTATGAGCTTGGAACATTCCATGCAGGGTGAGGCCGTGATGTAAAGTGTGGCCCCGTCTGATGAGTTGTTGCTCCGCGCCACTTTGGTTATCGCGTTGGCTTCTGCATGGAGCACATAGGGCTTAGTGACACCAGACTCATCCTCGCATACATTCTCGAAACCCGAAGGGGTCCCGTTGAATCCGTCGGAGATAATCATTGAGTCCTTTACTATGATGGCACCGACCTTCCTGCGTTGGCAATAGGAATTTTCCGCCCATATGGCGGCCATTCTCAGATACCTGCGGTCGAGAGTCTCTTGTTTGTGGGATTGTTCCATTTCAGTCCTTGAAAACAGCTTGCAAAGATACGAAAAAATCCTGTTATTCCGCAAATTGAGGGACGTAAATTCGATGGATTTTGGCTGATAAGGAAAAGTTTTGTAACTTTGCAAAAGGAGAGACCTCTCCAAGACTGTTTTTTACCTCTCTTAAATTCATAAAATGAGATATCTCAAAACTATTGTTATTGCCATTTCGATGTTGTTTTCCGGAGTGGCGTTGTCATCCTGCGGCAGTGACGAACCCGATGTGACCCCTACCGTGTATGTCTCTGCCGGAGCCTCGACCCACATAGAAATCAATCCCTGGGGTTCTGTGGTGGCAAACGCGCTGGTGTTCAATTCCACAGGCGACTGGGGCGCGGAGGTTCGCGCGGCGAACTCTTCATATGAGATTCTGGAAAACCAGGATGCCGACTGGCTCGAAGTGCTGCCTTTCCAGGGAGGCCCGGGGGAAATCAGGGCATCGCTGTATGCCATCCCCAATAACGGAGAGGATGACCGCTATGCCGTGGTCGTGGTGAGTTCCCCGACCAACTCTATATCCTTTCAGGTCGTGCAGCATGCCCGTACTACCGGAGATGGAGATGGCCTGAAGCCCAATCCCGGCGAGGATTGACATCAGGAATGCTGTGTCTGGCTTCCCCGGATGACATCAAAACCTTCAATCACGTTTCGCAATGGCTCATTGCTACGAAACGTGATTTTTTATTGCAATAGAATTTTTCTTGTTTAGGGAAAATTTTGTAACTTTGTTGGCAGAAGACTTTCAAAGAGTTTTTTCTCTCCAGGGACAGAAAGGCGCGCTTGCCTTTGTGTGCCCCGGATTGACTTGTGTATTAACGTATATCAATATAGATGAAGCATATAGGCGCACATGTCTCCACCCAGGGTGGGGTAGCTGCCACTCCGGCGCTTGCCCACGAACTTGGCGCGAAAGCGTTCGCGTTGTTCACCCGTAATCCGTCGCGATGGAAGTCTCCGGCCATTCCTGATTCAGAAGCCGCGCTGTTTCGTGAGAATTGCGCCCGCTATGGTTTCGCTCCCGATTTTATATTGCCGCATGACAGCTTTTTGATTAACCTCGGTTCGCCGGACGCTCAGAAGCTTGCCATGTCGAGGACAGCGTTCCTTGATGAATTCCGCCGGTGTGAGCAGCTCGGGCTGACTATGTTGAATTTCCACCCGGGCTCCCACCTCAACCTTATGGATGAGGATGACTGCCTGAAACGTATCGCCGAATCTGTCAACCTGGTTTTGGCTGATACCAAAGGTGTCACCGCCGTCATCGAGTCTACCGCCGGTCAAGGCTCCAACCTCGGTTTCAGGTTTGAGCATCTCGCCCGGATAATAGAGCTTGTCGATGACAAGGCTCGGGTCGGAGTATGCGTGGACACCTGCCACTCGTTCGCGGCCGGTTATGATTTCACCACACCGGAGTCGTATGAGGCTTCATGGAAGGAGTTTGACGACGTGATCGGCTTCTCCTATCTGCGAGGCATGCATCTTAACGATTCCAAAAAGGGTGTCGGCTCAAAAGTTGACCGACACGCGTCGATTGGAGAAGGGGCCTTGGGCCGCGACTTTTTCAGTATGCTTATGCGTGACCCGCGTATGGATGGTATTCCACTGATTCTTGAGACCCCCGACGAGTCGCTTTGGCATAATGAAATAGAATGGCTTTACAGCCAAGCATCAGATTGAAAGGATTATTTCCCAGATAAACCATCTTATTTACATTCACATAAGACAAACAGTCAACTATCATGAAAACTAAACCCGACCTAAGTTTCTGGAAACTTTGGAATCTCAGCTTTGGGTTCTTCGGTGTGCAGATAGCCTATGCCCTGCAGAGCGCGAATGTGAGCCGAATCTTCGCCACACTCGGAGCTGACCCCCACGACCTGAGCTATTTCTGGATTCTTCCCCCTCTGATGGGGCTTGTTGTGCAGCCTATTGTGGGTACAGCCTCAGACAAGACATGGAACAAGATAGGCCGCCGTCTCCCGTACCTGATTTTCGGGGCAGTAGTGGCGGTAATCGTGATGTGCCTCCTTCCCAATGCCGGTAGTTTCGGCCTGGCGGTTTCGTCGGCCATCCTCATCGGTCTTGTTGCACTGATGCTGCTCGATACCTCCATCAATATGGCCATGCAGCCGTTCAAGATGCTTGTCGGCGATATGGTGAACGAGAAGCAGAAGGGGCTTGCCTATTCCATCCAGAGCTTCCTTTGCAACGCCGGCTCGATTGTGGGATATGTGTTCCCCTTCCTGTTGACATGGATTGGTTTCCGTAACACCGCCGCATCCGGTGTGATTCCCCAGACAGTGGTGTTTTCGTTCTACTTCGGAGCGGCCATACTCCTTGTATGCGTGATATACACCCTGATGAAGGTCAAGGAATGGCCTCCCGAGCTGTATCGCGAATACAACGGTGGTCCTGAAGTGAAGGCTGACGGGAAGAAGGAGAAGACCAACCTCCTCAAACTTCTTGTCAATGCGCCCAAGACCTTCTGGACTGTCGGCCTCGTGCAGTTCTTCTGCTGGTTCGCTTTCTTGTTCATGTGGACCTACACCAACGGTACTATCGCCAAGAATGCATTCGATTGTCCGGAGACAACTACCGTAACCGGTCTGTCTGTGGCCGGAGCAGATGGCAAGGGGGCCGAAGTGCTTTCCGCCAAATATATCCTGACAGCTGACAACAAGGTCATCATTGACCATGGCAAGGCTTGTGTGGCCGGTATAGTCACGGCCGACGGCCAGTTTGTCGAAGGACGTGACATCTCTATCGCCGACACGAATGTAGACGCTATCTCGATTAAATCCGGCAACCTCGACATTCAGGTGCCGACTGAAGGAATCGAGGTCGTGTCTCCTGTGGTCAAGGATGGCATCATCAGCTCCGTCGGTGGTGTGGCCTCATATGGATTCAATGAGGAGATATCTTCCGGCGATGTCGTTGTGATTGTCGATGGACGCCGTGTCGAGACCCCCTCGTTCAAACTCGTCGATTATCTGTCGCGTATGGACGGGGAGACCAAAGTCATCCTGGCAGACATCTATACCCATGACCCCAAGACCGGTGAGCTTTTTGTTGACGGCACGAAAGAGGCCACCATCTCGGATCCTTCGAAAGCTGCTTTCGAGACATCTGTTGTGCTTAACACAGAGTCATCCCAGTATAACGACGCCGGTAACTGGGTAGGAATCCTGTTCGCCATCCAGGCTATCGGTTCCGTTCTGTGGGCTATCGTTCTGCCTCAGTTCCGCAGCCGCAAGTTCTCATATGCTCTCAGTCTGATTCTCGGAGCTGTCGGTTTCGTTTCCGCCGGTTACTTCACCGATCCTTACCTGCTTTTCGTTTCCTTCGCGCTTATCGGTTGCGCGTGGGCGGCTATGCTGGCGTGGCCTTTCACGATTCTCACCAATTCGCTCAAGGGTGGTAACATTGGTGCATACCTTGGACTGTTCAACTGCTCCATCTGTATTCCGCAGATTGTTGGCGCGCTCCTCGGTGGTGTCATCCTTTCGGCCATCGGTAATCCCGATGAACTCGCGCCCCAGTATATGATGATGGTGATTGCCGGTATCTCGCTGTTCCTTGGAGCCGTCGCAGTCTATTTCATCAAGGAGCATTCATCAGAAGCCAAAGCCTGACGGAGGCGATAGTCTTGATATGTTTTTAAATCAGAAAAGAATGAAAAAAACAATATATTCTTTATGTCTCGCTTGTGTGGGGATGATTGGCTTTGCTTCTTGTTCCGCACATGAGGATTACGACGATTATGTGGCCAGCTTAAAATCGCAGACCGCCGTGATTGACACCATTTCCTCACCTGCCTCGTATGCTGTCTATCTGGACTCTTTGGCAATGAAGGCAGAAGCGTTTGAACAACTCGGAGTGAAACTTGATCCTACACAGAAAGAGGAACTTACCGTGCTGTCAATGCAGATTCAGCAGGCTCTGACCGCAAAATATGAACAGCTTGCAAAGCAACCGGCGTGTGCTGAGACAGTTCTTGAAGCTTCGATGCCGGTTGATTCCATCGACCAGGCTACCAAAGTTGTTGAGCTTGATTAAGCCGACTGGCCTCTCCGACGATTGTGGAGATGGCGGTTGCCAAGTCTCGGTTCTTGCTGATGCTGATAGAGTTGCGAAAAATATCGTAACCGCAATGTAACAATGTAACAGCTTTGTTTTGTAGCCGTAATCACCACACTGCTAAAATTTTATAGATGCGAGATCGTCCTAAATTTAGGACGATCTCGCTGTTTTATGATTTGTTAACATATTCGTTGCGAATCTTTGGTCTATATTTGCAAAAAACAGAACGCTGTCATCCTGGAGTGTTGTCAAGCGAAAAATGTTGTATCATACTGAAAAGATGATAGTTTAGATGATAAAAATGCGGACGGCAGGCCTATTCCATCCAAACCGCCATATTCAAGTGCCTGCCGTTTCGCATTTCTGTTTTGTATAGATGCTATTTTATAAAAATATTGAAATCACAGAGGGATTAATATGATGATATAGCTGTTGAAATCTTTTGCCAATATGTTTATTTTTTATTAACTTTGCAGTATCAAACACTCTTTAAGGGATGTTTGATAAAGAGTGATTAACCCCGAAGTTCCTCACATCATATTTTAATAGAGCCGTGAATCTCGTCATTGACCATCTTGAATGTCTTTTGCGTCGATATGATTGCGTGACGGTGCCTGGAATAGGTGCCTTGATGGTCCGTTATCGTCCGGCGAGATTCGACAGCCGCAATCCTCTTGTGTTGTTGCCGCCATCACGGGAAATCGCCTTCAACGGTGCGCTTGTCGAGTCAGACGGCTTGTTGGAGAATTCAGTCGCCCGCAAGAACGGCATCTCTTTCGAGGCGGCGAGTCGGATTGTGAAGGAGGAGACGGAGAGCCTGCTGGAGCAACTGAAGAAATTCGGTTCCATTGTCCTCGGACGACTGGGGGAATTGATTTTTTCCGATCACGAGACAATTCTGTTTTATCCATATAAAGTTTCCGGGTGGGATTTCTGTCAGTATGGGTTGCGTCCGATTTACCTGAAGAATGCCGATTCCACACTCAGGACATCGTATGTAGGCGCAGAGGTCGGATATGAAACCGCCTCAGCCCAAAGTGCAGCTTATTCTGATGACTCTTTGGAGGAGGAGAATAGGTCGAGTAAGGATGTGACACGTGGAAGACTGGCGCGGAATGTGGTAGGTATAGCCGCATCGTTGGCTGTAATCGTGACATTGGCGTTGTTCTTCCTGAATCCGGTCAAAGTCGAGAATGAGCCGTTGAAAGCATCGATTGCTCCGACTGAGGCTATTGGTATGTCTAATGAGGAAATAAGCGAGACTGCTGTTTCTTCTGATATGGATGTTGCTAATCCGGGCGACGCAGAAATGGAAAACGATGCGTTTTCGGAGAATGTGGCCGTAAATCATGATGACGCAGTAATGAAGACAACGTCGGAAGTGGTTGCGAAAACGGAAGAGGGAAGCGCCGGACATTCATCAACCGTTACCGCTTCCAAAGCGTCTGTCCGCTTCAATGAATCAGATCCGTATTGTGTTGTCATCGCATCTTTCCCGACAGAATCACAGGCGATGAAATATCTCTCGGAAAACCATCGCAAGACATTGGGCGTTTTACATCAGGATAGGAAATACCGTGTTTACGCTGCCACCGGAGCATCTTATGAAGAAGCGGCCACACAGAAGTCCAAAGCCGGGGAATCCGGAGCCTGGATTTGTCGCCGTTGATTCCCGGTTGTCGGAAGATGGTGTTTCCTTAGGGAAAAACAAGAGAAAACAAAAGACACCTTGATATGGAAAACTTCCACGAACTATTAATCAACCGACGGAGCATACGTCGTTATACCTCGGAGCCGGTCGACGCTGACCAGGTAAGGCTGATAATGGAAGCTGCCCTGATGTCGCCATCTTCAAAAAGCGTGCGTCCCTGGCAGTTTGTCGTTGTCGAGGATAAGGAGATGCTTGAAAGGCTGAGCCACTGTAAGCCCAATTACGCAACCTCCATCGCTTCGGCTCCGCTGGCCATCGTGGTCACCGCTGATATCACCAAGTCTGATGCCTGGATTGAAGATGCGTCTATCGCGGCAGTCTTTATGCAGCTCCAGGCCGCGGATTTCGGTCTTGGCAGTTGCTGGGTGGAAATCCGCGAAAGATTCCGCGAGGATGGAGAACCGGCTGAGGAATATGTCCGTGAAGTATTGGGCATCCCCGAACAGTTCGCTGTCCTCTGTGTGATTACCATCGGTCACAAGGATGAGGAGCGCAAGCCAATCAATCCCGAGAAGTTGTTGTGGGAGAAGGTTCATATCGGAAGCTGGAAACAAGGGGCGGAATGAAAATCGCCATAATCGGAGCGGGTAATGTCGCCACACATCTGGCGCGTGCGTTGAGTGGATTCAACGAGATATGCCAGATTGCCGCCCGCACGGAGAAGTCCTCATCAGAACTCGCAGAGAAGATAAACGCCGATGCCGGTCTGGCAGAGGTGGAAGGTAACCGTTGCGAGCCACTTGTCGGTCTTGACATGCTCAGGGATGATATGGATCTCTACCTCATAGCTGTCAATGATGATTCAGTGAAGGATGTCGTAGCCTCCACTCCTGATTTCCAGGGAATATGGGCGCATACATCAGGGAGTGTGGGTATGGATGTCTTTCAGGGCAAGAAGAGTAACTACGGGGTGTTTTATCCGTTGCAGACCTTCTCAAAGGATGTGGCGGTGGAGTTCAGCAATATCCCTATGCTCATAGAGGGCTCGTCACCTGAGGTCGCGGACAGTCTCTTCAAGATTGCGGAAGAGGTGTCAGGCACCGTCAGGATGGCTGACAGCAATACACGCGAGGCGATACATGTCGCCGCCGTATTCGCATGCAATTTTGCCAATCTGATGTGGGCTGAGGCGGATCGCCTGCTTCGTCCGCAGAATCTTGATATCCGGTTTATGATGCCATTGTTGCAGGCCACTCTCGACAAGCTTGCGGTCAAGTCCCCTTTCGAGGCGATGACGGGGCCGGCGCGTCGGGGTGATGTGGCCGTAATAGACAAGCATGTCGCATATCTGCCTGCTGATCTGAAGCCGGTGTATTCTATGCTGACTGACACAATCCTGAACCATTACCGAAACAAAGCCAATGACTTAGGTTATGAGTAAAGTTTCATACGATCTTTCAAAGATAAAAGCCATAGTTTTTGATGTGGACGGGGTGTTGGCCACGTCTACGATTCCGTTGGGAGACAACGGCGTGCCACGCCGGACGGTGAACACCAAAGATGGATTCGCGATGCAGCTTGCCGTGAAACGCGGCCTGAAACTCGCGATAATCACCGGGGCGGTCTCTCCCGGAATCACCGAGCGGTTTGAGGGGCTTGGAGTGACCGAGATTTTCACCGGGGTAGGGATGAAATTGCCTGTGTTCAAGGAATGGATTGAGTGCAACGGTCTGAGTCCCGAGGAGGTCATCTATGTGGGGGATGACATTCCGGATTATGAATGCATGCTTTACGCCGGACTGGCCGTGGCCCCTGTGGATGCCGCCGTGGATATCCTTGAGATTGCCGGGTATGTCTCTCCGGTGACCGGAGGTCATGGTGTTGCCCGTGACATCCTTGAGGAGGTGATGCGGGCAAAAGGGATATGGGCGCTTTCCGACAAAGCGTTCGGATGGTAACTCTTAAAAGAAAGTTCAAGATGACAGAAACAGAAACCCGTTACAAGCCATTGGAAAGTTGCAAGATTCTGCTGGCATCCCATTCTCCCCGCCGTCGGGAGCTGCTTGGCAAGCTTGATGTGGATGTTGAAATATTGCCTTTGATTGAGGTCAATGAAGCATTCCCGGCCAAGATGGCTTCTGAGGAGGTCGCCCCTTATATATCCCGTAAGAAGGCCCATCCATATATGGCGCAGCTTAAAGACCGGGAGATACTGCTCACCGCAGACACTGTGGTCATAAACCGTGGGGAGGTGCTTGGCAAACCGACTGATGCCGAAGACGCGGCCCTTATGTTACGGTTGCTGAGCGGTCATACCCACAAGGTTGTGACAGGTGTCACCTTGGCCACCAAGACTCGGACTGTAACTTTCTCGGAAATCACCGAAGTGGATTTCGCTCCACTGACCCATGAGGAGATTGATTATTATGTGGCGAAATATCGTCCGATGGACAAAGCCGGAGCCTACGGTATCCAGGAATGGATAGGGTATATCGGTATATCGGGCATCCGGGGGGATTATTACAATGTGATGGGGCTTCCGCTCCACACGCTTTACACCCGCCTTGTCAACATGGCGAACGGATTCAGAAAAAGCGGCAACCGTTGAGTCTCCCCCCGGGACTTATAGTCTGCGGGATATTTCCGCTACCGGAATCTGCAGAATCACAGGTTTGCCGTCAGGGGTGTAAGAGGGGTCTGGCATAGAGAACAGGTCGGCCAGCAGCCTTTCCGCGTCGGAGTTGCCCATCCCTTCATTCGCCCGGATGGCGGCTGACTGCGCGAGGGAGAGCGCGACTTTGCGGCGCATGTCTTCTCCCGGGGACTCAAGACCCTCCTCCGCGTCGGAGATTATTTTTGTCAGTGCTTCACCGGGATTTGTGTTGCCAAGAATTGCAGGAACCCCTCGCATCTCGCAACGGAATATCCCTTCATCAGCCGCGTGGCTGAACTCAAGATCATATCCAAGTGATTTGACCTCGGCGGCTATGCTGTCGAGTATCCCTTTCTGACGCGGTGTCAGTTCAATCAGGTCGGCGAACAATACCTGCTGGGATTTTCCGATGGAGGATTCCGCGTCGGTGATGAATCTTTCAAACAAAATCTTCACATGTGCCCTGTGGCGGTCGACGAGTATCAGATTGTCGTTGCCGACGGTCACGATATACCTGTTGGCAAGTTGGAGCAGTCCCCCGGCATAGCCGGCAATCTCTATGCCTGGGAGGGAGTTGAGGACACTGGCCTCTATCGAAGGGGGGAGTTCGGTCTCGTCGGTCAGGAAACTTTCCGGTGTCGGGGGGAGTGGGGAGTTGGCTCCCGTGGCATTCTGGAAATCGGCATAAAGCCTGTCCCAGTCATTCAGATGACTCGGGCGCGACGATGAAATTCCCGGATCAGGTGTTGATGCGTTAAGGCGCGAAGCCTCACTTTTCTCACCGGCGGAATTGTCGTTGTTGATTCTGGATTGGGTCGGAGCGCTTTTACGGCTGTCTGCGGCGAAGGGGTTGTAGGAGTCATCCAATCCACCCAATTCGAGACGACCCGACAGACTGGGGTCGAAAACCGGAATCTCGGGGGCATCCTCCTGGTCGAAATCAAGAGAGGGGATGGCGTTGAATTTGCCGAGTGCCTCACGGATGGCAGCAGAAAGAATCTGCCATATGGGCTGCTCGTTTTCAAACTTTATCTCGCTTTTTGTGGGATGGATGTTGACATCTATGGTCTGTGGGTCAACTTCGAAATTCAGGAAGTAGTTGGGCTGATGTTCCGCGGCTATCAGTTCCTCATAGCAATTCATCACCGCCTTGTGGAAATAGGGGTGGCGCATATTACGGCCATTGACAAAGAAGAACTGCTGGGCATTGCGCTTGCGGGCGAATTCCGGCAAGGAGACGAAGCCATTGATTTTGACAAGCGGTGTCTCGGTCTCGACCGGGATGAGCTGCTTGTCTATCGACTTGCCGAAGAGTCCCGCGATACGTTGGCGCAGTGTGCCGGGAAGAAGCTGGTAGAGGTTGACATCGTTGTGATACAGCTCGAACTCCACGGTCGGGTTGACCAGGGCCAGACGCTCGAATTCACGGGTTATGTGGCCCAGTTCCACCGCATCTTTTTTCAGGAACTTGCGACGTGCCGGGAAGTTGAAGAATAGATTTTTGACAGCAAGATTGCTTCCGGGAGTACAGGCTTCCGGTGACTGGCTGACAAATTTAGATGCGGCCAGTTCGAGATGGGTGCCAATCTGGCTGTCGCGCCGCATCGTGCGCAAGTCAATCTGAGCCACAGCGGCGATGGATGGAAGAGCCTCGCCACGGAATCCCATCGTGTGAAGTTCGAACAGGTCGGAAGCCTGTCGGATTTTGGATGTGGCGTGGCGTTCAAACGCGAGCCTTGCGTCTGTGTCTGACATCCCGCATCCATTGTCTACCACCTGTATGAGGGTCTTCCCGGCGTCGCGCAGGATGATTTTTACCTGTGTGGCTCCGGCATCGATGGAGTTCTCCACCAATTCCTTGATTACTGAGGCGGGACGTTGGATTACCTCCCCGGCTGCTATCTGGTTGGCAACGGAATCGGGGAGGAGTTGGATTACATCGCTCATTTTGGCTCTGTGGTTTTGTATGTTTATAATGCAAAATTACTCAAAAATCGGTAATACTCCGCGATGAATAAGTAAAAACAGGGATGAAATTAAGAGCAAGAATACCAACCGGTCTGCAATGGCCTGTTTTCCCGGAAGTTGCCAGTGAATGGGATGATTCTCTCAAAAGTATGCTTTTTGCCCCCTTGAAAATATGCGGGTCTAATGGATGAAATTTTATAACTTTGCAGTTGCCGAAGCAAAGCGCCCCGTCCAGCGGGTGTGTACAATATCAAATCACCAGTCAATATTAGTAATGGCAGAACAAAAATACATAGGAAAGGACCGACAGTGACTGTCCGACAAAGCCTAGGAGACGAGACTACCATCCGACAAGGGGATTAAGCGGCAAATGGGATTTTGGGGGGTGAGGACGCAAATTCTTTTCTGATACCGTAAAGGATTGACAGACCGTGTGTTGATAAAAGAAAAGACGGAAAACAATATCGAACCGTGTTAATCTGGGGAAAAAAACAGTAACAACACTACCCTCGGTGGCGACTTTTTTGTCATAATTATGCAGGGCGACACAAGCGCCTTGATATGTACCTAATAATAAGCTATCATGAAAAATTTTACACTTGCAATTGCTGCTATGTGCGCTCTCGGCGCCTCTCCCAGTGTCAACGCCCAGGAGTCATTCGTCGTTGAAGACCCATCGATTGATCCTACGATTGCCGTATGCGGTCAAGGCGGTGTCTACGATGTGTTCTCCCTCGGTGACGCCGCTATGGCTAAGCTCGCCGCCAATTCCAAAATCACGGTGAATGATTACCGCGTCAAAAATGATACTGATCCCGAGAACGCCCATTATCCCGGTGGCAATGTCGGCTGGGCTTCCGACCAGGATTACAACTCGGTGACGGTTCCCGCTGACGGCCGTGGTTTCGACGGCGCTGAAATTCACGGAGACTGGTGGCAGTGGTGGAGCGGTTTCTTCCTGGCACGGAAGGCAGACACCGATCTCCGTCACCTTAATGAGAACAGCCATCTCCACGTCGCAGTCTGCATGATAGGGGATGTTACCCTTCCCTATGTGGATGTGCAGTGGTTTAAGGCTGACGGCAATGACGGTACAGCTCCCTCCTTCTCCCTCACAGATGACTTCATCAACAACTCATACCCGGTTGTCGGCTCCCTGAAAAAAGATGAGTGGGTAGCCGTTGACATCACCCTCGGCGAACTGGCCGAACTTATGAAGGATGAGTTCGACGTCGAAATGGATTACTCCCGCTTTGTGGATGACTGGCAGGGTGAAGCGGTAATGTTCTCCCTCCCCACCGGCCAGAAGGCCGACGGTGGTGAGCCTGACGTGGCTCGTGGAAATGGCGGCAAGGCATTCTTCGATGGTGTCTACGTCTACACCCCCACCGGGGACTCGGGCGTGGGTGAAATCGCCAATGACTCCGACAATATCCAGGTGATTGTGTCAGACAAGACAATAAATGTGCTTGGCGGCGGTAACGCTCCTGTCGAGCTTTACAACCTGGCCGGTTCACTGGTAAAGGCATCCGCCACTTCTGTCATCGGTCTTGAAGATCTCGTCGCAGGGGTGTATGTGGTAAAGACCCTCAATGTTGCCAAGAAGGTGATAATCAGGTAAAAAAAGTATTATAGTTAGGCAAAATAGAGTAAGGTTAGTAAACAGTTCCAATAGGTAAATCAAACAACCTGCGGCAAACCCGTTGAAGGTATGAGTCCGAAGGAATCCTTGGGATGTCTCCTTCAGCGGGTTTGGTCTGGGTTGGAATTCGTCAGATTAATCAACAGACAAATCAATCATTCAATCATTCTGATTTATGAAAGCCAAGATTTTAATGGCGGCTCTGACCACAATGTTATGTGTGTCTGTGACAGATGGGAAACGGCCTGTCTCACATACGAATCCTGTCATGAGACAGAATGTCCCCGACCCCTCGGTGATAAAAGCCAATGATGGTTTCTGGTACATGATGTCGACTACCACAGGTGAGAAGGGTACTGTCCCCCTTTACCGTTCGACCAACCTTGTCGACTGGACAAAGGTCGGCGACATGACTCTTTCCACCGTGAAAGAGCAGGGTTATGACATCTGGTCTTCGAAACTGTTTGAAAAGAACGGGAAATACCTTATGTTCTACAGCGTCAATGCCGCCAATGACCCTGGTAAAGACAACTTAGGTCAGGAAGCCGCCGGCGTTCCGCGCAGGGCAGGCGAGACCGAGACAGAGACCGGAATAACAGACCCAGACACATCCGGCCCGGAAGACACGACCGATGGTCAGTACAAACCCAGGTTTGATGAACGCGGGAAATACATAGGTTATGCCATCGCCGACCATCCTGCCGGGCCGTGGGAAGACAAGGGCAAGCTTTTCGACGGATACGACTACGAGAATGTAGAGCCGGTAAAGGATGAGGAGGGCAACGAGGTATATGATGAAAACGGCAGCCTGATGACCGTCATCGAACCGGGAAGCCGCACTGTCGACCCGTTTTATTTCGAGGATGACAAGGGCCAGGAATATCTATTCTGGGGTAACAACCATAACCTCTACGGAATGGAGATTTCGATTTCCGATGATTTTGCCGTTTCGTATGACCTCGCGAAAAAGAAAAAGCTCGGAGGAATATACATGGCGAGTGTGACCCTCTACAAACATATAGACACCGCCGGAAAGACATGGTATTACATGCTGGCGTCGCAGGGGGAGCAGGGATGGAACAGCAGCGCCGTCGTGGTGGGCCGTTCGGAAACCCCGCTTGGCACATATCGTGGTTCCAAAGGCAACAGTTTCCTTGCCGGGGGCACAGTCACGGTGGCCTCGAAAGTGATATCTTTCGACAAGGAGAATCCCGACAAATATGAGTATATCGGTTGCGGTCATCCCTCACGAATCATCACGGATGAGAATGGCGACACTTGGTTTTTCTGCCATGGCTCGGACAAGACCGATTTCGATATGGACGTCCGTATGCCGTTCCTGTGCAAGGTCTTGTGGATTCCCGATCCTGATACCGGCGACATGTGGCCCGAACTTTCCAGCCATTATCCTCTCACTGAAAGAAACACTGTCCCTGCTGTGCCTGACATCGATTACCCCCACGGCATATCGGATGTCACTGTGGCCACACCTCTGGCCAATGATAAAATCCAGGAAGGGTCTATCTTCGATGTGTTCCTCCTTGGCGAGACCGGTATGGGGAAGCTGAATGAGAGGAAGAATGCCCTGAAACTGAAATTGAATGATTACAGGACAAAAGGCGCAGATGTTTCCCAGGACCGCGCGGACATATCGCAATGGGCCGGAGGAAACCTCAACTGGGCATCGGACGAGGTTAGCAACACCGTCATCCCGACAGGCGACGGAGCCAATTTCAATGGTTTCACCCTCCGGGACAACAATGACCGCATCGGCAATGGAGACAAGGACAATGCCGGATGGAGTGCCTTCTATGTGGATGTCAAGGATGGCAAGGACATCTCCCATGTCGGGAAAGACAGTCGTGTCCATATCGTACTGAAACTACAGAACGACATTGTACCTCCTTATGTCAACATCCGCTGGTTCAGCCAGGGTTCGGAAGACAGGACCTGTCCGCAGTTCTCCCTCTCGGATTACAAGGTCAGGGACTACAAAATCCAGGAGTGGGCGCCGATTGTCGGCTCGCTTGTCAAGGGAGTGTCATCGGATGTCCCCGCACAGGCTCCCCGCGAGAACGACTCTGACACCTCGGCCTCCGGAAATGACGGATGGGTGGCCATCGATATGTCCCTCCCTGAAATCGCCGACAAGATGAAGACTGATTACGGCCTGGACATGGACTATAGCCGCTTTGAGAATGCCACCGCCTGGAAAGGCCACGCGCTGGAGATTACCCTCCCCTCGGGTTATTCGATTGACGACAAGCCGGTCTCCAGCCGAGGCTACGGAGCCAACATTTATGTCGACGGGGCATATGTCTACACTCCCCACGTAGTGGTAAGCTCCGTGGAAAACGTGTCAGCAGCCTCCGACGGTGTGGAACTGGTCGTTGCCCCTGACCATATAACCGTTCTCGGAGAGGGTAACACCCCTGTGGCGCTCTACAGCGTAAACGGGCAGCTTGTGAGGTCATCCCGGTCTCCTGTTGTCGGCATCGACGGTGTGCAGCCAGGCGTCTACCTCGTCAAGACCGCGTCGACAGTCAAGAAAGTAATCATCAAATAAATCATCGTCCGGTTATAAACTCCGTGGCGGGTCCGGACGGATCCGTCACGGATACAAAACCTCCATACCTGTAAAATAAAAATGATATCGTGAAAAATCTTGCCATCATATTGTTATCGACATTCCTCGGATTGCAGACCGTGTCCGGGGCTGACACATACAAGAATCCAATCCTTGATGTCAACCTGCCTGATCCGACGGTGATGCGCGATGATGACGGGATGTATTACATGACCGGGACGGAGAACATGGCCAATCTCCCTCTATACCGGTCAGCCGACCTTGTCGAATGGCATCAGGTCGGGACCATATTCAAGGATGGCGACTCCCGTCCCTCTACTCAGCTGTGGGCGCCGGAGCTTTGCCGCATAAACGGCAAGTATGTATTGTTCTATTGCTCTAATCCCGACCCGGGAGACACCTATAAAGCGTATATCGGTTACGCTGTGGCCGACAATATCCTCGGCCCCTGGCGTGACAGGGGGATATTGTTTGACGGATACGCGGCGCAATGCCGCGACACCATCGACCCGTTCTATTTCTGTGAGGATGGCCGACACTATCTTTTCTGGGGAAGCACCAACAAGATGTGGGCTATGGAAATAAACGTGGATGACAATCTGGACATCTCGTTCGACCTCTCGAGGAAGGTCCAGACCGCCGGAATCAACATGGAGGGGACGGCGGTCTACAAACGCGGGGATTGGTATTACCTGTTCGCGTCGCGAGGAAGCTACGCCTGGACTACCTACTCGGTTGTTGTCGGACGGTCTGATAATCTATTCGGCCCCTATCACACCAAAGAGGGGATTTCTTTTCTGGCCGGAGGCCAGCTTGACACCTCGGACTACAACCTTGCAAAGGCCGAGCCTCTGACCTCCAACAATGACCGTTTCACGGGCACCGGCCATAACGCGCCGATTATCACAGACGGGGTGGGGAACACATGGCTCATGTGTCACGGCCATTACAAAGGGAACGAGCTTGCTCTTTTCCGAGTGCCGCTGCTTGGACGTCTGTTCTGGGACGGGGATGGCTGGCCATATCTTGATGGAGGCTCGATGACGCCTGAAGATTCCAATCCGGCTCCCTTCTTCCCCGAGCATAACGCCACAGGCGCAGACGACGGGGTGGAGTCGACATTGCCCGTGTGCGAGAAGGGTGGCATCTATGATGTTTACCTACTTGGCGACGAGGGAATGGCCAAGCTCCGTTCAACCCCCGGCATCACAGTCAACGATTATCGCAACAATAATGAATACACGGCGCATTACGCTCTGGGCAACGCCTGGTGGGCCGCCGATGAAGTCACCTCTCAGGTGCCATCGAGAACCGACGGCCGAGACCTGCAGAGTTTTGAAATCCACGGAGACTGGCATAACTGGTGGGGAGGCTTCTATGTCGCCCGGAAAAAGGCGGAGGATTCAAATATCGATTCCTCGATAGACCTTTCCCATATCAATGCAGACAGCCGTTTCCATATCTCATTTTATTCCTTGGGTGGGGTGCGCTTCCCCTTTGTGGAAGTTCGCTGGTTCAAACAGGACTCGGATGATGGCTACCCGAAATTCACATTAGCCGATGCCGCCAGGAATGGAGACTCCCCTGTCGTGGGCGCCCTCCCCGCGACAGGCTGGTCGGGGGTTGACATCTCCCTGGGAGAACTTGCCGGGCTGATGGACAGCAAGAGGATGGCGCGTGACGGTGTGTCGGCGCTCGACTATTCCCGCTTCAAGGCCGGATGGACAGGCCAGGTGCTGGAAATCAGCCTCCCGTCTGGTCAGGACGGCGACGCGGCGAGCGTGGCCAACGGCCACGGCGCGGCAGCCTGTTTCGACGGCGTGTATGTCTATACCCCCAAAGAGGTTACTTCCGCTGTCGAAGAAACCTTGGCTGACAATCAGGGGATTGAGATTTGCTCCGACCGGATTGTGGCCACGAGCCGGAACGCATCCCCGATTGAGCTTTATTCCATTGACGGACGTATGGCTGCCTGCTCGGTCGGCTCGACTTTGTCGCTTGCCGGTGTGCCGGCGGGGATATATGTGGTGAGGACTCCCGTTGCCGTGAAGAAAGTGTTGGTCGGCAACCAACTTTGAAGAAAACATATATGACCGAAAGATTCGATACCTTAAAAACAGGAAGCTATGAAACATATGATTTTGATTCTGATAGCCGTCACGGGATGCCTTCAGGCGGTCGCGTTGCCCGCGACATACCGTAACCCAGTCATACATGAATCAGTCCCTGATCCGACAGTCATGAGGGCGGATGACGGTTTCTATTACCTGATGGGAACCGAGGATATCTGGAATGTCCCGGTATTCAGGTCGGCCGACCTGGTTGGCTGGACCCAGGTCGGGACTGTCTTCACCCAGGACACACGCCCCCCGAAGGGACAGGTATGGGCGCCGGAGCTTTGCCGCATAAACGGCAAGTATGTGATGTTTTACAGCGTGAATATCCCCGAAGAGGATACCTTCTCGATGTATCTCGGTTACGCTGTGGCCGATCATCCCGCCGGTCCCTGGGAAAACCGCGGGAAGCTGTTTGACGGCCATGACACAGGAAACGACAACACCATAGACCCTTTCTATTTCCAGGAGGATGGCCGCCATTACCTTTTCTGGGGTTCCACCACGAACATGTGGGCCATGGAGATAAATGTGGATGACAATATCGACATCACCTTCGATCTTTCCAAGAAGGTGCAGACCGCAGGCCCGAATGTGGAGGGGACAGAAATCTACAAGCGCGACGGATGGTATTATATGTTCGCCTCGATAGGAAGTTATGCCTGGACGACATACCGTGTGGCTGTCGGGCGGTCCAAAGACATCTTTGGCCCCTATGTCGACCGCAACGGTGTCTCTTTCCTGCAGGGAGGGGATGCCTTGAACAGCACCAACACCCTGACTAACAACAATTACAAGTTCACAGGCAACGGCCACAACGCCCCGATACTCACTGACGGGGAGGGCAACACCTGGTTAATATGCCACGGACATGTGAAAAACGAAGCGTTCGAGAAGCGTATGCCGCTGCTTGACCGTCTTTACTGGGATGAGGATGGCTGGCCATATCTCAAGACCGGTTCCCCGGCCCATGCCGAACAGGCGGCTCCCGCATTCCCGAGCCAGTGGATTGTGGCCGATCCGACCACCTCGTCCATGTCAGGCTCCTACGGGTATTATGATATCTTCCAGATGTCCCGCGCCGCCATCGAGATGCTTGCCTCTAATCCGCGCAACCGGGTGGCCCATTATGCCCCCGAGGCCGATGGCCGCACCATAAAACGGTTGCTGATGCGCAAATATACCCCGCGTCCGGTCACAGGTGTGGACGGCGATGAGGACTATCTCTCATATTTCGTCACAGGCAACGGGCCGAGCTCGGCTGTGTTCAACACCGGCGACAACGGCCTTGACCTTTCGCATGTCAACTCCGATACCCGGCTGCATATCACCTTGCGCACTGATGCCGAGCCTGAGCTTTTCGGTATGGATTTCTTCGCCGAAGGGGAGAAAGCCTCCTTCTCATGCGCGGTCAACGGTTTCGGCATGGGGTATCCCGTGATAGCCCATTGGCCGGTGGGCAATGGATGGATGGGCATCGACATCCCGTTCAGCCGTCTCGCAGAGCTTTGTCCGGGATTCAATCCCTCCTCGCTCGCATCGAAAAAATGGACCGGCGACTACCTCAGGATTCAGGCAGGCAGACTCAAGGACTCCAATTTATCTATTGATGCCTTCTATCTTTATACTCCGGCTGAAATCAGCGGAGTGGAAGGTGTGGTCTGCGACTCAGAGACAGAGGTGATAAGCTTTGACGGACATATGCTGACATCGCGTGAAAACGGGATGGAGGTCATCTCGATGTCGGGGAGATGTGTGGCCCGCACAGCGGGGAACGCCCTTGACACCATCTCGCTGCAGCCTGGCATATACCTGTGCAGAAGCGGCAACCATGTGGTCAAGATTGCCGTCGGCAGAGATTATTGATTCCCGGTATGATGAAGGAGCAGCGACTCATACATTCCCTCAAGCAAGGTAATGAGCGGGCGTGGAAAATGCTCTACGATCTCCATTACCAGGCTATGTGTGCCCTGGCGTACAATTACGTCGGCGACAGGCTTATGGCCGAGATGATTGCCGGGGATGTCATCGTCCACCTGTGGGAAATCCGTGAGACCATTGAGCTTCACGGTTTCCTGAGGTCATATCTGCTTACAGCCGTGCGTAACGCGTGCATGAATTTTCTCAACACCCGCAGAGCCCGCAGCGAGGTGTCGATTTATTCGCTTGAGGCGGAGTGTTGCGGAAAAGACTCCCTGCTGTCTGATTCGACCCCGCTCGGAGTCCTGCTCGACAAGGAACTCGAGAGGGAAATCAGGATGGCTGTGGCGACCATCCCTCCTGATTCCCGGCGTGTTTTCGCCCTGAGCCGCTTTTACGGGAAAAGTTATGAGGAGATCGCCAAGGAGACAGGCATAAGCGTCAACACTGTCAAATATCATATGAAACGGGCGCTGTCACATCTGAGGTCATGCCTGGGCAAATATCTTTAAATGAAATTACAAAGGATCATATAAAATTCTACCCAACAACCATGAAAGAGGACAAAGGTCAGATAGATGATTTGATTATCGCCAGACTTTCGGGAAATTCGTCAGCCCGGGAGGATGAGAGGTTGCTCCAGTGGATAGCTGAAGACGATGAGAACAAGCGGTATTATCTCGAACAGCGGGAAATATGGTTCTCCTCTGGCTACGCTATGGAATCCTTCGATGAGTCCAAGGCTTTCGATGATTTTATGTACCGGTCACATATCGGCGGAGATGCTCCGGAAATCCTTCCGTGGACGGCCAGAATCAGCCGGTTTCTCTGGCGCGGGGGCATTGTCGCGGCGGTCGCGGCGATCTGTGTGGTCTGCGGCTACCGCTTCGGAGAGCTGCGGGTCAACGACAGTTTCGCCGAGATTGTGGTCGAGGCTCCAGTGGGGTCTCGTACCAGCGTGACATTGCCCGACAGCACCAGGGTATGGCTCAATGCCGGCAGCACACTGGCTTATTCCCAAGGTTTCGGAATCGACAAGCGTGTGGTCAGACTCGACGGTGAAGGATATTTCGAGGTGGCCCATGACAAGGACAAGCCTTTCAAGGTAGAGTCAAAGGACATGTGTGTCACTGTTCTCGGCACACGGTTCAATCTCCGCGACTTCGCCGATGACGAGGAGGTGGTCGTGACCTTGTCGGAAGGCTCGGTGTCGATTGACAACCTCATCGCCAAGAATTCCTCGCGGCGCACTCTGGTGCCCGGCCAGCGGGCGGTCGTCGACAAACGCAATGGCCGTATGAAGGTGGAGGAGACCAACGCCACCAATGCCCACCAGTGGATTTACGGTTACCTGTTCTTTGACGAGGAGCTGTTGCCCGATATTGCCAAGCGGCTTGAGCGCAGTTACAACATAAGTATCGTGATCGAGAACGAAGAACTTATGTGTACCCGTTTCTACGGTAATTTCATCAGGGAAAACCAGTCTGTGGAGGATGTCATAAGCAACATCGCCTCCACCGGCAATATGAAATACAGAATCGAGGGTAACCAGATTACCATATACTGATACCCCGATACGAACCAATCAATTGAAAATCAGCCAATTTTAATATCATGTTTCTAAAAAGAATCCTAATCACAGCCACGTTGTCCTCCCTGTTGGGGATGTCAGCGTTAGCCCAGGCGGTTTCGTTGAAACTGTCGGGAGCCACTGTCAAGGACGCGATGGAGGAGTTGAAGAATGCCAGCGGGTATTCATTCGTCTACAAAGTCGGTGACATAGACACGTCGCGTAAGGTAAACATCGATGCCTCAGATGTAAAACAGGCAATCTCCCAGATTCTCAACGGACAGAATGTCAGCTATTCTATTCATGGGAAAAACATTGTGATCACCCCCGTCGCGGCCTCATCAGACACCGCGTCGCCAACTCCACAGGCTGCGCCGGAAGGACGTACGGTGACCGGCACAGTGACGGATGAGAACGGGGAGCCGTTGATAGGAGCCACAGTCGCCCTCTCCGGCACCGGACGGGCAACGACCACCGACATCGACGGCAAGTGGAGTCTGACGGCCAAGCCCGGTCAGATGATTGATGTCAGCTATGTCGGATATGCCGGCAAGAAGGTGAAAATCGGCAAGGAGGGGACAGTGGATGTCGCGCTGTCCGAGCAGTCGTCTATGCTCGACGAGGTGGTCGTGATCGGTTACGGCGCCCAGAAGAAGGTCAACCTCACCGGCGCTGTGGCGACGGTCAATATGGAGGAGCAGTCAAAGTCGCGTCCGATGACCACCATCTCCCAGGCGCTTTCCGGCGCGGCGGCCGGCCTTAACGTGATGCAGCAGGGTGGGCAGCCCAACGCCGAGAACACCAAGGTCCTGATCCGAGGAATCGGCACACTCAACGATGCGTCTCCCCTTATCCTTGTCGACGGTATGGAGATGAGCCTCAATGATGTCAACCCCAATGATGTCGCCTCGATATCAGTCCTCAAGGATGCCGCCTCCTGCGCCATATACGGTAACCGTGGCGCCAACGGTGTCATCCTGGTCACCACCAAGGGTGGGGAAGAGGGGCGTGTGAATGTCACATACTCCGGCAAGTTCGCTTACCAGACAGCCCAGAAATACCACAAGCAGGTGACCGATTACGCCGAGTACATGGATCTTATGAACGAGGCAGCCGACAACAGCAACCAGGCACGCCGGTTCAGCCCCATCACCATACAGACATGGCGCGATGCGGCCGCCAATCCCGATGGCATCGCCGAATCCGGTTATCCCAACTATGTGGCCTATCCCAACACTGACTGGTATCACGAAATCTACAAGCCGGCATGGATGCAGGAACACACCGTTTCGGTGGTAGGCCGCGAGAAGCGCACCAACTTCTCCCTCTCAGGCACTTACCTAAACAATCCGGGGGTGGTTGACAATTCCGGCCTCAACAAATATTACCTCCGAAGCAGCGTCGAGACGGAAATAGGCAAGTACATCACTGTCGGGATGAAGGCCTGGGGCTATCATTCCGACCAGGAACGCAATGACATAGGCATTATCTGGGGACAGGACATGCAGAAGACAGTCCCCGGGGTCTATCCCTATTATGACGGTTACTACGGTGGCATCGAGACCACCGAGGAGGAAGGCACCGTGCATAACCCGGTCAAGATGCTGAGTCTCGACTGGGGCAGCTACAAGCAGTCGAAGTACAACGTCAACCCATATCTCGAGGTCCGGTTCCTCAATGACTTCAAATTCCAGTCACAGTTCTTCTACTCCGATTATGAGACTCATGACAAGATGATCACTCCGATGCCCCCGGAAGAGAAGAGTTTCTCGCGCGACATGGTCCTCAGCACACCTCCCAACGCGGAGACGATGAAGAACAACACCAATTCCGACAGCCGTTACCAGTTCCAGGAATGGAAGTTCACCAACATGCTCCGCTATGACAGGAGCTTCGGGGTGCATGACCTCGGGGTAATGGCCGGTTACGAGGAATCGCGCCACTGGTCAGACTATGTGTATGCCTCCAAGCAGGGTCTGATCAACTTCAACCTATGGGACTTCGATGCGATGATCACCGCCAAGGAGGTGTCTGGCAACACCGGAGAATATTCTTCCCGTTCATGGTTCGGCAGGGTTAATTACGCTTTCGACGACAGATACCTTGTGGAGGTCAACGCCCGCTACGACGGTTCATCGCGTTTCGCTCCCGGCAACCGCTGGGGCTTCTTCCCCTCGGTGTCGGCCGGATGGCGTGTCACCCAGGAGAAGTTCATGCAGGATATCGACTGGCTCAACAATCTCAAGCTCCGTGTGTCATGGGGTAAGCTCGGAAACAACTCCATCAGCAACTACGAGTGGCAGCCAACCTACTCACCCTATTATTACGGGTTCAACGGACTGCATGTGATAGGTTACGGACTCAACACGTTTGCCAACACCAACCTCAAGTGGGAGGCCACCACGGTGACCAACATCGGTCTTGATTTCGGTGTGTTCAACAATCGTCTGAGCGGAACCCTGGAGCTTTATGACAAGAACACCGACGGAATCCTCTACCGTCCGACCCTCCAGCCGACCTTGGGCGATTTCATCGCTCCGATGCAGAACCTCGCCGAGGTCAACAACAAGGGTGTCGAGCTGACTTTGAACTGGAACGACCGCATCGGTGATGTCAGCTACGGAATCGGCGCCAACGTGTCGTTCAACCGCAACCGAGTGGTCAAATACAAGGGCGCCCTTGTAACTGAATGGCGTGTTGACGACAACGGTAATCCCTACTGGTACACCAACATCGGGGATGTGGCGAATGTCAACGGCAGCAACATAATCGTCGACGGACACATGATCAACGAGTATTATATGCTGTCGACTTACTCGGGCAACGGCCAGGGATTCAATCCCGACGGCAGCGTGAATGTCAATGGCGGTCCGCGGGACGGCATGATACGCACAGAAGGAGACATGGCGTGGCTGCGTGCGATGATGGCCGCGGGCTATGAGTTCATGCCGGGCAATTCAGCCGACAAGGAGCATATCTGGTATGGCGACTACATCTACGCGGATGTCAATGGCGACGGCAGGTATGGTGATCCCGACGACCGCGAGTTCCAGGGAACCTCAAGCATGCCCAAATGTTATTTCGGCCTTCAGGCATACGCCAGCTGGAAAGGATTTGACTTCTCGATGAGCTGGTCAGGCGCCACCGGATTCAAAATCTATTATTACGCCCAGTCGCTCAACTCTACATCGATGACCGCCGGTTACGGTATCGGACGGGAAGTAGCCTCGGACCATTACTTCTATGACCCCGAGAATCCCTCTGACCCCCGTACCAATATCGACGCCTCCAATCCACGCTTCGTGATGAACGACACCGGACAGAACTCGGCCAACGCCTCATGGAAGCTCCAGAACGGCAATTATCTCAAGCTCAAGAATATCACCCTGGGTTATACCCTCCCGACCAAATGGACCAACAAAGTTTTCATGAAGCAGGTCAGAGTCTACGCGTCGCTTGAGAATCTCTGCACCATCACCAAGTTCAAAGGTCTCGACCCCGAGATGATGACAGGTGACGGCTACGCTCCCATGCGCACTTATTCTTTCGGTCTTAATGTTACCTTCTGACAAAAATCCTCTCAAAAACAATAAATACAAATGAAACTCAACATATTGAAACCCTCGCGCCTCATTCTCGGGCCCGCGCTTGTGATGGCGGCCGGCGGACTGGGTGTGTCGTGTGTGGACATGGACCTGGAGTCGCATTCGGCTCTCTCCTCCGAAACCATATGGACCGATCCCGTGTCGGCCGAGGCAGCGGTTGTCTCCTGCTATTCCTCATTCAAATCCCTTTATGTCGATCCGGCCAACCTTTGGCCCGAAGTCATGGGCAGCCAGATGGACCGTGATCCCAATTGGTTTTTCATCGGTATGCTCAAAGGCACCCAATCGGTGCAGGATGACAACATCCATGCCTATTGGGGACGGTATTACCATTACATCTTCCAATGCAACGACGTGATACAGCATATGCCCCAGGTCCCCGGTATGGAAGAGGAGCTTCGTGGCCGTCTGATTGCCGAGGCCCGCTGGATCCGGTGTTACTACTATTACCAGCTCAATTGTGTCTACGGCGGTGTGCCCTGGTATGAGAATATCGTCGAGAGCATCGAGGATGCGCAGATGGGACGCGGCACCCAGGATGAGACTTTCCAGCTTATCATTGACGACCTGTCCAAAGCCATCGATGAGCCCGCGCTCCCTGCGAAATACAACCAGGGGACGGCTAACCACGGACGTGCCACAAAGGGCGCCGCCTATATGCTCAGGGGCAAATGCTATATGTGGCTCGAGAAATGGAAAGAAGCTGCTGAAGACTTCGAACAGGTGGAGAAGTGTGGTTACAAGCTGTTCGATAAAGGGAGCAAGCCTTACCAGGATTTGTTCCTGACCGAGAATGAAGACTGCGACGAGATGATATTCTCTGTCCTGTGTGACCTTGAGAACGACTGGTGGGGCAACCGCCGCCAGCGTGGTTACGGAACCCGTGAGGCCACCGGCTGGGGATGGAGCAACTATGTGCCTAATCCCCGCTTTGTCGACAGTTACGAGAATGCCGACGGCACCCCCTTCAACTGGGACGATGTAATCCCCGGTTACAATGATATGAAACCGACAGCGCGTCGCGTGTTCTTCCTGCGCAATGACATGACTGAATCCGAGAAGGAATTCCAGGCCGAGGCCGGAGCCGATATGAGCCTTTATCTCCCCAAGGGGAATGAGGAGCGCATACTGAAAGCTTACGAGAACCGCGACCCCCGACTGGCTATGTCGGTCATCACTCCCTACTCCACATTCCTTGGAGGTTCGGCGGGTGTGGCCAGGACCTTCACCAGCCGTTTCCCCTTCCGCAACTCGGCGAAGAAGCCGTTCGACCTGCGAATCGACACCGCTGACAAGTTCTATTACTTCTGCCGCAAGTTCGTCACCACTGGTCTGGAGCATGCCGACCATCTCGGCTGCAACGATATCGACATCCCCCTGATGCGTTTCGGAGAGACATTGCTCTGTCTGGCTGAGTGCTACAACGAGCTTGGCCGTCTGGATGACGCGGTGAAGACTGTCAACCGCATCCGTCGCCGCGCGGGAGCCATCGAGCTTAACACCACGGCTCCGACTATGGTCAAGGGTCAGGACGATATGCGCAAGCGACTGCGCAACGAGTTCAAGTGGGAACTGTTCGCGGAGGACATCGTCTACATGCACGAGCTTCGCTGGCGCACTTGGAAGGATGACAAGTTTTTTGTCGACAAATGGGGTGAAGTGAATGGTATGAGCCAGGTATGGGGTGAGTACACCTATCATTACACTTGGGGTGGCGACCATTACTGGCTCTATCCCATCCCCAACGACGAGCGGGTCAAGAACCACAACCTGACTCAGAATCCCGGTTGGTGACGGCCATCGCCAAGCCATGACAGCTATCACGGTATCATCGGTGTGCCCGGTGTGCAATACAATACCGCGTGTGCCGGTGATACCTTTCTGATGGCATTCGATAACATTTCTTCAGTAGAATATGAAACGCGTCATTATCACATTATTTTTGTCAGGTGCTTTGCTGCTGGGAGGCTGCTGGCATATAGGCAATATGAACTCTTTTCAGGGCGGCGGGTCGGATGCCCTTATGGATGAGGATGTCAGGGAAACGAAATATTACAAGAACGGGGTGTTCAAGACCGATGGGCATATCTATTCCGTATTCCATTCCGATGACTGGATTTTCGGTATATCCGGGAACCGAATGATAGAATCTTCCGATTTGATCCATTGGGTCAAAATGGGGAAACGGACATTCGCCACCGATGATTTCCCGGTAGCTGATTCCTCGGGGCTCGATATAGTCAGAATCGGAGAAAAATACCTGATGGCGTATGTGGCTCCCGAGGGTGGCATATGCGTGGCTGAGTCATCCAGGCTCCGCGGCCCTTACAGCGAGAGCCGTGCATTGATGCCGCCTGCTGACATGAAGGAATTTTGCTGCAATCCGTCATTCTTCACCGCCAAGGGATTGCGATGGCTCCTATGGGATACCCCGCATGGGATTTACATGGGGAAATTCAACTGGGACGGGGACTCACCCGCTGTCTCGGAGCCGATCATTATCGCCGCGTCAGGCTTTTCCGCCCCCAGACTGGTCGAGAAAGGAGGGATGTATTACCTCTGGACGACCCGGCGAGGAAATCAGGGTGGGCTTGTAGTAGGCCGCTCCAAGGATATTGAAGGCCCATATTACACCTCGGAAGGCATCCCGATGAAAGCTGCCGAGGGAGTCACGCCGACCATATTGCCCAATTCCGAATTCACCGACATATCCCACGGATCCGGAATCATCACTGACGCCAACAACGAGGACTGGATCCTCTACCATGCCTGTGCCAATCTCAATGGAGACCGCCAGCCGGTGTTGATGCTTGACAAGATAATGTGGGACAACGGCTGGCCTGTGATGGGGAAATACCATGCCTCGGTGGTAGCACAGCGTTCCCCGAGATTCTGATTCCTGTGGGAAAACATCACTAGAAAACACTTGACAATCATGAAAAAGATTCTGCTTATGGTTCTGGCCTTGATATGCGTTTGCTTCAGTCACGCGGCGTTGCCGGCATACCTTGATGACACCAAAGATATAGACCTGCGTGTGGCCGATGCCCTTGGCCGTATGACGCTCGAAGAGAAAGTGGCCTTGTGTCACGCCCAGAGCAAGTTCTCAAGTCCCGGAGTCCCACGGCTCGGTATCCCGGAATTATGGTGGAGCGACGGCCCTCACGGAGTCCGCGCCGAACTTAACTGGGGCAACTGGGATTACGCCGGATGGACCAATGACAGCATCACCGCTTTCCCGGCTCTGACCTGCCTTGCTGCCACCTGGAATCCTGGTCTGGCGATGGATTACGGCAAGGCACTTGGCGAGGAGGCTTTGTACCGCAACAAGGATGTGATACTTGGACCGGGTGTAAACATTTACCGCACCCCTATGAATGGCAGGAATTTTGAATACTTGGGTGAAGACCCGTTGCTGGCCTCGCGTATGGCTGTGCCTTACATAAGGGGTGTGCAGTCAAACGGAGTGGCTGCAAGTGTAAAGCATTTCGCTCTCAACAACCAGGAGCAAGACCGCATGCACATAGATGTGAAGTGCAGCGACCGCGCATTGAACGAGATATATCTCCCGGCTTTCAAGGCCGCCGTGAGCGATGGTGGAGCCTGGACGGTGATGGGGGCGTACAACAGAATCGACGGACAGCATGCGTCACACAACGCCCGTATGCTCAACGAAATCCTCAAGGGCGACTGGAATTTCGACGGGGTTGTGGTCTCGGACTGGGGTGGCGCCCATGATACTCAGGAGGCGGCTGCCAACGGTCTGGATGTGGAGATGGGATCCTATACCAATGGTCTCACCACTGAAAGCGATATTCCGTTTGACAACTATTATCTCGCGGCTCCATACCTCGCGCTCCTGCGTCAGGGGAAGGTGTCGATGGAGACCATTGACGACAAGGCCGGCCGTGTGCTGAAACTTATATTCCGGACAGCTATGAATCCCGGCAAGGGATTCGGATGCGTGGCCGATTCGGCCCATTACGCTGTGGCTCGTGAGATAGGCCGTGAGGGGATTGTGCTGTTGAAAAATTCTCCTGTCGGGAAAGGAATGCGCCCTTTGCTGCCGATTGATACCGTCAGGTACCGTAAGATTCTGGTGGTGGGGGAGAACGCTACCCGTAATCTTGCTGACGGGGGCGGCTCTTCTGAATTGAAGGTGAAGGATATGGTAACACCCTTCCGCGGGCTTAAGGAACTGTATGGAGACCGTGTGTCGTATGCGCGGGGATATATGTCAGGGAAAGCGAGCTACACCGATGTTGAGAATGTGTCTGCCGCGATGTCAGACTCGTTGCGGGCCGACGCCGTGGCCAAGGCCCGCGAGGCAGATATGGTCATATTCGTCGGAGGATTGAATAAAAATCGCTTTCAGGACTGCGAGGATGGCGACCGTAAAAGTTACGGATTGCCGTTCGGGCAGGATGAGCTTGTCGAGTCGTTGCTGGAGGTGAATCCCCATGTGGTATTGGTGCTCATCAGCGGCAACGCTGTCGAGCTGCCATGGATTGACAAGTTGCCTGCGGTGATTCAGGGATGGTATCTCGGGAGTATGGGGGGCTATGCGCTCGCCGATGTCCTGTCTGGGGCTGTCTCCCCCAGTGGAAAACTTCCCTTCTCTTTCCCTGTGAGACTTGAGGATTGCGCGGCCCATTCTTTCGGAGCCCTGTGTTATCCCGGAGACGGAGACCAGGTCGTTTACAAGGAGGATATTTTTGTCGGATACAGATGGCATGACACAAAGGGGAGGAAAGCATTGTTCCCCTTCGGTCATGGCCTGAGCTACACTGCTTTCGCGTATGGAAAGCCCTCACAGTCAGCCAGACAAGTCAGCCGGGGTGAACAGCTCCGAATCTCTGTGGATGTGACCAATACAGGCACAGTGGCCGGCAAAGAGGTCGTGCAGTTGTATGTCGGCGATGATGCCTGTTCTCTGCCGCGTCCGGTCAAGGAACTCAAAGGGTTCCGGAAAATCGAGCTTGCGCCCGGGGAGACACGCTCCGTGGAGTTCGTCATAAATCCCGAAGACCTCTGTTTCTATGATCCGGCATTGCCCGGCTGGCGTTCGGAGCCTGGGGGGTTCAAGGCATACATAGGGTCTTCATCCACAGACATTCGGGCAACCGTTCCATTCATCCTTTCAGAATAACCAAGCAGATTTATCCGATATGGACACTTTCAAGAACACAGTCTTCTTGGCAGCCTGTATGGGGCAGTTTATGGGCTGTCACGCCATGGGAGATACCCGTCTGATGCTCAAGCCCCCCGGAGAGAAGGCGGTCGTTTATGAGCTCAAGGAAGCTGCCGGGGGGAGGTTGGTGGCAGAGGATGACACCAGCCTGCCGGTGGAAATCCTGCGGACTGTTGAAAAGTCGGGTGATGTTACAAATATATCACTTGCTGTCAGGGCGCTTGCTGACTGCTGGTTCAACATCGCGGAGACTGTTGTGATGCCTGGCACCGACCATAAGGAATGTCAGTTCTATATGCCCGGCTTCTGGTATCATCATAACCAGTATTCTCCGGCAAGTGCCCCTTCATTCCATACATCCGACAGCTGGCTTGTGAGGGAAGACAGGCTCAGCGCTCCGCTGACAGGGGTCTATGACCCTGCCGGAAAGAGGGGCAAGACAGTGTTGCGCCTTGAAGATGAGGCTGCCGACTGCATGGTGCAGAATATGTCGGGAGAGCTGATGTTGCCGTCACACACCTCTGTCGGTTTCACCGGATTTGTCAACCGCGGGGGGGAAGCGGCGCTCCAGTTCGGTTTTCCCTATGTCGAGGCTCCCAGACGATACGTCAGCAAGCTGACTCTGATTGAGCCGGCCATCGCCTTTGAGAGACTTGACTCTGGCCGCACCGAGACCATCCGCTGGCAATTGCGCGATTTCGACGCGCAGGATTATCCCGGATTCGTGACCGGGGTATGGAATTATGCTTACGACACGCTTTCCCCCCGGCCGGTCGACGGCGTGGCGGACGCGGCGACTGTCAAGAGGGTTCTTTCAAACTATTTTCTTGAAAGCTTTGTCGACAGGTATCCTTTGAAATTCTTCTCAGGTGTAGGCCTCCGGACGGCGGATTGTGAGAATACTGATTTTTATGAGGTCGGTTTCATCGGCCGGACATTGCTCAACGCGTTCAATGCCCGAGAGTATGGCATAGAGCAGCGCGACGGGACGCTTGTCGCTATGGGTGACTCCATACTTGAAAGCGTGTTGCGCGGCGGATTCACCAAGGATGGCTTTTTCAAGGAAGCCGTGACATATCCCGATGGCGGGGAGAGAGATGTGCTGAATCTCCGTATCCAGTCAGAGGCGATATACGCCATGCTGTATTATCTTGACGCGCGACGTCGCCGGGGAGAGGTGTCGGCTGAATGGGAGAGGGCTGTGAAGAAAACAGCCGACAATCTCGTTGGGATTCAGAATCAGGATGGCAGCTTTCCTCGCAAGTTCCTGGGGGACGGCACAGTCACTGACGCCTGGGGCGGCAGCTCCCCCTCCGCCACGATGGTGCTGGCCATGGCCTATGAGTTCTTCAATGACTCGGCTTATCTTGAGAGCGCAGTGCGCAGTGCGCGTTACATAGAGGATGAGCTGATTCGCAAGGGGGAATATTTCTCTGCGACCATTGACGCCAATTGTGAGGACAAGGAGTCGGCCATCTATTCCGCCACCGCGATGTACTTCCTGTCACTGGTCGTCCCGGAAAAGGAGGCGGGACGTTATATGGAGTTGTGCAGACGGGCGGCATATTTCGCCCTGTCATGGTATTATCTCTGGGATGTCCCCTTCTCGGCCGGCCAGATGCTCGGCGAGACCGGATTCAAGTCGCGTGGGTGGGGGAATGTTTCGGTCGAGAACAACCATGTCGATGTCTATGTCTTCGAGTTCGCTACGATTCTCGACCGACTGGCATGCCATTACGGGGAGAAACGTTTTTCGGATTTCTCCCGGGTAATCAAGACATCAGTCCTGCAGCTCCTCCCCGGGAAAGACGGGATGTTCGATATCGCCAAGAAGGGTTTCTATCCTGAGGTGGTGCAGCATACCACATGGGATTACGGCCGCAACGGGAAGGGATTCTGCAATGACCTGTTCGCTCCGGGATGGACTGTCGCGTCATTATGGACGATGCTTTCACCAGAACGTATGGAGGATTTCTTTTCGGAGGACAAACCTTGCCGTCTGACCCGTTCGGGTCTGATGCCATCCCGGTTTGAGGCCGAGGTCGATGGTAAGCCGGTTAGGCTGTATGTGCTGTCGAATGGCTCGATGGAAGTCTGTGTGACCAATTACGGCGGACGTATAGTGTCAGTCGCGGTCTCCGACCGCGATAATGTCATGCGGGATGTCGTGCTCGGTTTCGACTCGATAGCTGATTACCGGAGATATCCCACGGATTTCGGAGCGACAATCGGACGGTATGCCAACCGTATTGGGAACGGACGTTTCGCGTTGGACGGCAAGGAATACCGGTTGCCGAGAAACAATTTCGGACATTGCCTGCATGGAGGACACAATGGATTCCAGTATCAGGTGTTTGACGCGGAGCAGGTTGATTCCCGGAATCTGCATATGTCATACGTGTCGCCCGACGGCGAGGAAGGATTCCCGGGTACTTTGAGATGTGATGTGTGGATGGCTCTTGAGGATGACAATTCGCTTGTCATAAGGTATGAGGCCGATACTGACCGCCCGACGGTGGTGAATTTCACCAACCATTCCTATTTCAATCTCGACGGCGACGCGGGAAGCAACGCCTCACATCTGCTTTATGTCAATGCCGACAGCTTCACTCCGATTGACAGCACATTCTTGACCACGGGGGAGATTGTCCCGGTGGCGGGTACTCCGATGGATTTCCGCGTGGCTCGTCAGGTCGGCATCACAGACCCCGGAGATGACATCCAGCTGGGAAATGGACAAGGATACGACCATAACTGGGTGTTGTCGACCGGAGGGAATCCGGCGGTCTGCGCCGCCAGGCTGCATTCTCCGAAGACAGGCATAACCCTGGAGGTGTTCACTTCCGAGCCGGGCATCCAGGTGTATGCCGGGAATTTCCTTGACGGTTCTGTCCGTGGGAAAGGGGGCAAGACTTACGGGAAGCGTGCGTCTGTCTGTCTGGAGACCCAGAAATTCCCCGACACTCCAAATAAACCACAATGGCCCTCGGCGGTGCTCCGACCCGGAGAAAAATATGCCTCCACCTGTATCTTCAGATTCTCGTGTCGCAATTGAATATCCCAGTAAAAGACAGCCAACCATATCATACATAATCCATGAGACGATTCGGATATCTTTGACTGAATGAAAAAACGTAGAGTACAATGTTAAGACAAACTTTATGCTATATCGCGGGGGCGCTTTTTCCGGTGGCCGGCCTGGCTGCGGCTAACGATGTCATCACCATCGCGACACCCGCTACCTCGATGGTGATTTCCGCTCCTGTCGGAGGGGAGTTTAGACTGCTGCATTATGGCGGACGCCTTACCGACAGCGATGTAGGGTCGATAGCTGCATCAGGACATAAGATGCAGGCTTATCCTGTGTATGGTATGGAATGCCCGGCGGAAGCCGCCCTGGCTGTTACCCATGCCGACGGCAACATGACATTGAAGATGGTGGTTGACACCTGCAATACAACCCGCTCGGATGAGTCGTCGCTGACCCGGATCAGGCTCAGGGATGAAATTTATCCGTTTTTTGTCGACTTGTTTTACCGCTCGTATGATGACCATGATGTTATTGAGAGCTGGGTTGAGATAAGTCATCAGGAGGATTCCCCCGTGGAGTTGCGGCGGTATGCTTCGGCATATCTTCCTGTCCGCAGGGGTGACGTGTGGCTTTGTCATCTCCACGGGTCGGGCAACAACGAGTCGCAGCTTGCGCAGGAGTCCCTGGAGGATTCCCCGGGAATGAAGACGATATCCAGCAGCCACACCATAAACATCAGCCATGCCAGTCATGGGGAAGTGATGTTCGCCCTTGACGGGAAACCTCGCGAGAACGAAGGGCGCGTTGTCGGCGCGGCTTTGTGTTACGGAGGGAATTACAGGCTTGATGTGAATACGGTGGATGACGAGTATCATCATTTCTTTGCCGGGATGAACTGGACAGACGCTCCATACAGATTGACCAGAGGGGAGGTATTGCGTACTCCCGCAGTCGCATTTGTCTACAGTGAGGATGGCACATCGGGTGTGAGCCGCGTCTATCACAGGTGGGCGAGAGACCACAAGCTTGCCCATGGCGACAGAACAAGGCCGGTCCTGCTCAACAGCTGGGAAGGGGTCTATATGGATGTTGAGCAGGCCACTATGGAGAAAATGATGGATGATATCGCGGCCCTGGGTGGTGACCTGTTTGTAATGGATGACGGATGGTTCGGCTCGAAGTATCAGCGTGATGACAGTTCGGCTCTCGGAGACTGGACGGTTGACCGCCGGAAACTCCCCGGGGGGATAGAAGGGCTTCTTGACGCTGCCTCCCGGCGCGGGCTCGACTTCGGCATATGGGTGGAACCGGAAATGGTCAATTCCAGGAGCGAGCTTTACGAGCGTCATCCCGACTGGGTGCTTGTCCCGCAGGGACGTCAGCCTGCCACCGGGCGAGGGGGCACGCAGATGGTGCTTGACCTGACAAATCCAGAAGTGAGGGATTATGTGGCCGGTGTGTTCGATAGTATCGTCGGCAAATATCCTGCGATAAAATATGTGAAATGGGACGCCAACATGCCGGTAAGGAACCATGGATCGCTTTATCTGGGACCCGATTGTCAGTCGCATCTATGGGTGGAGTATCAGAGAGGCCTGGAGGAGGTGTGTCGGCGCGTGAGGGATAAATATCCCGATTTGATCATGCAGTTGTGTTGCAGCGGAGGAGGCCGGGTGAATTACGGTATGCTTCCCTGGTTTGACGAATTCTGGACGAGTGACAACACTGACGCGTTGCAAAGAGTCTACATCCAGTGGGGTACATCTTATTTCTTCCCGGCGATAGCGATGGCGTGTCATATCAGCGCGGCCCCAAACCTCCAGACATTCCGGTCGATTCCGATGAAATACAGGGTGGATGTCGCCATGAGCGGACGGCTCGGTGTGGAAATCCATCCCGAGAAGATGACCGCGCAGGAGAAAGAGTTCTGCCGCAATGCCATATCGGAGTACAAGAAGTTGAGTGATGTCATACAGATGGGAGACCTTTATCGTCTGCAGTCGCCATATGACGGTAAAGGGCTCGCGTCGCTGATGTATGTCTCTCCCGAAAAGGATGAGGCTGTCTTCTACTGGTACAAGACCGAACATTTCTGCAACCAGCATCTGCCTGTGGTCAGGATGGCCGGACTCGATGCCGGAAAATATTACAAAATCAGGGAAATCAACCGCATAGACAGTCAACCACTCGAATGTGAAGGGAAAGTCTACAGTGGGAAGTACCTTATGGGTCATGGCCTTGATTTTCCATACAACCATATTCTCCCTTATTGGGAACAGCTTGATTACGCGAGCCGGGTGATACACCTGACCGAAGCTGACGGGACGGAAGTCAACGTCGCCTCGAAATGACCGCCCGGCGTCTCGACTGGAACAACAATCATCAAAACAACAGAGAGGGTACAACCATGAAGAATACGTTTTCATTATTTTTGATGGCCGTGTTGCCGGCTGTCGGCCTTTCGGGTCAGAGCATGTCGGAATGGGACGACGTCGGGGTGACCTCCGTCAACCGCCAGGAAGCGTGCGCTCTATCGCTTCCTTTGCCCCCGGACATGTCTGTGTCGGGAAGTGTCGGAGAGGCTTCTCCATATTGCAAATCGCTTAACGGTGTGTGGAAATTCCGGTGGGTTCCGTTGCCGTCTCAGGCTCCGTCGGGATTTGAGGATGACGGCTACGATGTCTCCGACTGGGATGATATTACCGTTCCTTGCCCCTGGCAGGTCTACGCGGCCCGCAATGGCAAAGAGTGGGACAAACCGCTGTATTGCAACACGGAATATCCTTTTACATATGACAGGGAGACATTCAGCGTGATGGCCCCTCGTCCTGACGACTGGACCTACAATGACTCGATGAAGAATCCCGTGGGCAGTTACCGCCGTGATTTCTCGGTGCCGCCCGACTGGAAAGGGAGACGAGTCTATGTGAGGTTCAACGGCGTGGGACATGGCATGTACCTGTGGGTTAACGGGAAGTATGTCGGTTACAGTGAGGACAGCTATCTTCCGGCCGAGTTTGACATAACGGATATGCTGCGCGACGGGGAGAACATGATGGCTGTCCAGGTTTATCGCTTCACGAGCGGTTCTTTCCTCGAATGCCAGGATTATTGGCGGCTGACGGGAATCATGCGTGATGTGATGCTCTGGTCGGCTCCGCAGACCCGGATACGCGATTATTTCTTCACTACATCTTTTGATTCCGGATATGACGACGCCAAGGCCACGGTAGAGGTGAAAACCGATGGCCGGGATTTGAAGAGAGGTGTGGTGAGGGCTGAAATCCGCGACAAGGATGAAATCATCGCCGAGGCATCGGGCAAAATGACTTCTCCGGGTGAATACCGGCTTGTGATGGATGTCGACAGTCCGCGCAAATGGACGGCTGAGACCCCCGAGTTGTATGACCTTGTGGTGAGTCTTGAAGAGGATGGCGAGCTTGTTGACCGGAGAGGTTGCAAAGTCGGTTTCCGCCAGATAGGGATACGTCCTGACGGAGCGCTGATAATAAATGGCAGGCGTGTGCTTTTCAAAGGTGTCAACCGTCATGATTTCAGTGAGGAGACCGGACGCACGATTTCCCGTGATGAGACCGAGCGGGAAATTCTGGCGATGAAGAGGCTCAACATAAATGCTGTCAGGACGTCTCATTATCCAAATAATCCGTTTTTCTATGACCTTTGCGACAAATATGGCCTGTATGTGCTTGCCGAGGCTAACGTCGAATGTCATGGTGACTGGAGCCTTTCTGAACGTCCGCAGTTCAGGGACGCGATGGTGGAGCGTTCGCGCAACCATGTGCTGCGTTTCCGTAACCATCCGTCGATATTCATGTGGAGTTACGGCAATGAGTTGGGCCATGGCGATAACTTCGCTGCGGTGGATTCCGTCATAAAGTCTCTTGATTCCTCGCGCCTGACCCATTACGAGGGTAACAGCCGTTGGGCAGATGTGACTAGTTCGATGTATGCTGATGTCGATTCGATTGCGGTGATAGGTCGCCGCCGTCAGGCAGAGGCGGCCTCGGGGAGAACGCCCCGCCCGCATATTCAGTGTGAGAGTAGTCACGCTATGGGTAATTCCATGGGAGCTGTCAGGGAGTTATGGAATCTCTATGAGAGATATCCGGCCCTGACCGGGGAATTCATATGGGATTTCAAAGACCAGGGATTGAAAATGCCTGTGGACGGAAATCCCGGAGAGTTTTACCGGGCATATGGAGGTGATTTCGGAGACAAGCCCAACAGCGGCAATTTTTGCTGTAACGGTCTGCTGGCATCAGATTTGTCACCATCTGCCAAGACATACAATACCAAGAAAATATACCAGCCGGTTGATTTCAGTATTGATTCCGTCGGCAACATATCGATGACCAACAAACTTGTCTTCAAGGAGGTGGATGACCTGGAAATCGGTTGGATACTTTTGGCGGACGGAATCGAGGTAGCCTCGGGACGAGTGGAAAACCCGTGTCCGTCTCCAGGCGATACGCTCCCCCTGGCGATTGGATTTTTCCCTTCACCGGACAAGGAGGGGGTCGAATATCATCTTCGACTTTCGGCTACCAGGAAAACGGAAACACCCTGGGCGGACGCCGGGGATGAGGTCGCTTCGGAACAATTCCAGCTAAAAAAAGGCCGATATTTCCAGGGAGCAGCAGCCACATCTGCGCCTGTTATGGAGGAATCGGGCGACAGTATAGTGGTCAGAGCCGGGAATGTGACCGCTATATTCTCGAAATCTGCCGGTTCGCTATGCGGTTATGAGGTTGGTGGACGGCAGACCATCGATACCCCGCTGAGATTAAACTTGTTCAGATTGCCGACAGACAATGACAAACCTCATACCGAGGGCTGGGACAAGGCCGGGCTCTCGCGCCTGACGGTCGCTCCAGGAGAATGGAAAATAAATACTGACATGAGGAACGCGACCTTGAATCTCTCCATCACTGATGTCTACCGTACTGCCGGAGGAGACAGTTTCACCGTCGCCAAGAGTTTTGATGTCGTGGGGGATGGAATAATCCTCGCCGATATGAGAATAGTTCCGGCTCAGAAGGATGTCATCCTCCCGAGAATAGGCTTCAGTCTCGAGATGCCTGAGGATTTCACTGATGTCAGCTGGTTCGGGAGGGGACCCTGGGAAAGTTATGGGGATCGTAAGGAGGCCTGCTATGAAGGTGTCTATCAGGCGGCAGTGACTGACCAGCGTCCTCCCTATGTGCTCCCGCAGGAAAACGGGAACAAAGAGGATGTCCGTTGGCTCGCTGTCACCGACAAGGAGGGGAAAGGGGTCATGTTTGCCGCCCCTTCGATGATGTCGGCTTCGGTAAGCGACTATCGTCCGGAGGAACAATATACTGACCGTGACCATAGAGCGATGCATCCTCATGAAATCCGGAAAGCGTGCAAGACCATAGTCAATCTTGATGCGTTCAACCGTCCGATTGGGAATGCCAGCTGTGGCCCTGATGTAATGGAGAAATTCGAGTTGAGGGCTTCCGATGTCGATTTCAGGTTTATAATATCGCCGCTCATGGATGAGCGGACTCCCTCTCGGCTTGCAGGCAGATACAGTGAGCTGAGAGAGAGGTAAGACAAATGCTCATCTTTTTTAAGGGGGGCGCTCAGTTGTCCCCCCTTTCAGTATCCGCCGCGGATGGAGGCAGGTGACCGACGGCAGTTAAAAATCTATGTCCGCAGCCAGAAATCTAAAATATGATTGCTATGGTTTTATGTCGGCTCCCATGTCGCCCCTGCAATCAGACAATTTGCCGAGATAGAAAAAATCGGTAATTTTGCGCTATGAGACGACTATTTCTGTTTAACCCGGAGAATGACATTGCCCTTGGATCAGGGTTACCACGGATTACCCCTCCCCGTCAGGCCGGGTTGCTTCATAGGGCTGGCGCAATGCTCCCTTTCTGGCTTGGGGAAGAGAGGGACAGCGTGATTGTCGCCCCCGAGGATTTGACAGTAGCCACAGCATGGCGGAAAGAAATCGCGGAGATTACTGGAGTGACCGGCCCTTGGCCGGTTGCTGAATGTAGCCCCGGGGAAGAGCTGACGCCGTCTCCGTGGGGGTGGAGCCGGGATGCCGCCTGGCAATTTATGAAAGCGGGGGTGAAGGAGGAATCCATGGAGCAGATTATGGCTCATATGGATGTCAGACGCGACCTCTCGCATAGGAAGTCAGCTTTGAGGTTTCTTGATTGCTGGGTGAAACGAGGCAACCGTCTCCCGTTTACTATGCCACGACTTGCGTTTTCTAAGGAGGATGTCATGCGGTTTGTTGAGACCGTCGGAACAGTCGTGGTCAAGTCGCCGTGGTCGTCAAGCGGACGTGGGGTGTTTCCGGTGTCCTCATCGACTGTGGCTGCATCGCTGTCACTGATTGGGGGGATAATAAGGCGACAGGGATCGGTGGTCATGGAGCCGATGTTGCCAAAGTCGCAGGATTTCGCAATGCTGTTCTATTATAAGGACGGAATCGTGCGTTTTGAGGGGTATTCACTGTTTTTCAATTCCACGGACACTAACTATGGGGGAAATTACATAGGGTCTGATGATATGATTCTGGAAAAGCTCGCCCGTCTGGTGCCGCGCGATTATGTCGAATCGGTAAGGAATGAGGTGATGGGAATTCTGCCGATGGTGTTGGGAGATGGTTATGAAGGGCCGTTGGGAGTTGATATGATGGTGTGTGGAGATAAGGATGCCGCGCCTTGGATTGATCCTTGCGTGGAGATTAACCTTAGGTACACCATGGGATTCGTGGCCAAAGGTGTATGGAAGAAACTCGGCCTGGAAGGGGTTATGTCGATTGCTCCTGTGGGAGCCGCCGGCATAAAAAAGGGGGAGCGGCCGGTCATGCTCGCTCCCCGTAATGATTGGTTTGATTTTCTGTTTTGTGCTTATGACTGAGATGTCGGTTCGGTCGGCTCGCGGCGTTCGAGTCTGACGACATTCTCGACATGATGGGTGTGGGGAAACATGTCGACCGGATGCACGGCGGTAACCCGGTATTTCTCATCGAGCAACGCGAGGTCGCGGGCCTGGGAGGCCGGATTGCAGCTGACATACACGATTCGTTTCGGCTCGGCCTGCAGGATGACATTCACGACGTCGGTATGCATTCCGGCGCGGGGTGGATCCACAATCATCACGTCGGGGCGCCCGTGAGCCTCGATGAATTCAGCTGTCAGCACATCCTTCATGTCGCCGGCGTAGAAGTCTGTGTTGTCAAGTCCGTTGACCTGGGCATTGAGCTTGGCGTCGCGGATGGCATCCTCCACATACTCGATACCGATTACTTTGCGTGCTTGACGGGCAATGAAATTGGCGATTGTGCCGGTGCCGGTGTAGAGGTCATACACAAGCTCGTCACCTGTCAGCGCGGCAAACTCGCGGGCCACTTTGTATAAGTTGTAGGCCTGGCGCGAGTTAGTCTGGTAGAAAGATTTCGGACCGATGCGGAAACGCAATCCCTCCATCTCCTCTTCGATATATGATTTGCCGGAGTGGAGTTGTATGTCAAGGTCAGCGATGGTGTCGTTGGCCTTGGTGTTGACTACATACATAAGGGATGTCAGCTCGGGGAATGAGGCGCGAAGGTCGTCGAGAACAGACTTGATTTCGACGGGGGCGTCCTCGCCGAACGACAGCACCACCATTGTCTCGCCTGTGGAAGCGATGCGTATCATCATCGTGCGCAGCAGCCCGGTCTGGGCGCGGAGGTCAAAGAATGTAAGTCCATGACTTTTGGCGAAAGCCTTGACATGGAGACGCAGACGGTTGCCAAGATCATCCTGGAGATGGCAGCGGTCGATGTCAAGCACCTTGTCGAACGCTCCGGGAATGTGGAATCCTGCGGCATCGCGGTCGGGGAACTCCTCCTGGGAACGCATCTGCTCCCATGTGAGCCATTTCTTGTTAGAAAAGGTGTATTCCATCTTGTTGCGGTACTCGCGTGTGGCTTCCGAGCCAAGTATCGGCGTTATTGGCGGCAGCTCGACTTTAGCGATTCTGCGCAGCGCGTCCTCCACCTGTTGCTGCTTGGCTTTCAGTTGTTCGGAATAGGGGAGATGTTGCCAGCGGCATCCTCCGCATACGCCGAAATGGCTGCAGAACGGCTCGGTACGGAGGGGGGAGGGCTTCACGAGCCGCTCGATGTGACCTTCCGCGTAGGAGTGTTTTTTGCGGTCTATCTTGATGTCGGCAATGTCTCCGGGTGCGCCGTAGGGGATGAACACCACCATCTCGCCGTGTCGGGCGATGGCGTTGCCTTCTGCGGCCACGGCGGTTATCTCAAGCCCTTCCAGCAAGGGTAGTTCTTTTCTTTTTCTGCCCATGTCTATAGTGGCAATGTCAATTAAATCGAATAATATGGAAAAAAGCGAAAAGCAGATAACACCATGTTCCGGCATGGTGTTATACAGTTTACAGGCTGCAAAGTTACGATTTTCCGGCCGTTTTTAACTTACGGGAATGAAAAAAATATATGTCGGTTTGGCGTTTATCGTTGAATTTTCGTAACTTTGCAAAACGCTCGGGGCGATTCTGACGGTCGGTTTGCACGACTGTTCCGAATAAGCCCCATACAACCGCACATAATAACAATAAATCAAATATTTGACCAGAACGGTTAATAACTTTAATCTAAACAAGTCAACCAACCCATGGCAAAAAAAATCTACACTTTCGGCGACGGCAAGGCTGAAGGAGATGCCTCGATGCGCAACCTCCTCGGCGGCAAAGGTGCCAACCTCGCTGAAATGAATCTCCTGGGGATGCCCGTGCCTCCCGGTTTCACAATCACAACCGAAGTCTGCACCGAGTACACTCAGTATGGCCGCGATTATGTGGTTAAGGATATCAAAGCCGATGTCGAAAAAGCCATCGCCCATGTTGAATCCCTCACAGGAAAGAAATTCAATGACCCTGCCAACCCGTTGCTTGTGTCGGTGCGCTCCGGCGCCCGTGCTTCCATGCCGGGTATGATGGATACCGTCCTGAACCTCGGTATGAATGACGCCACTGTTCAGGCTCTCGCTGAAAAGAGTGGCAATCCCCGCTTCGCCTGGGACAGCTACCGTCGTTTCGTCCAGATGTACGGCGACGTTGTTCTCGGTATGAAGCCCAAGACCAAGACCGAAACCGATCCCTTCGAGGCTATCATCGACAAGGTGAAGGAGGAGAAGGGGGTGAAATTCGACACCGAACTCACCGTTGAGGACCTTCAGGAACTCGTTAAGCGTTTCAAGGCCGCTGTCAAGGATTATACCGGCAAGGATTTCCCCGATTCCGCATGGGATCAGCTCTGGGGAGGTATCTGTGCCGTGTTTGATTCATGGATGAACGAGCGTGCCATCCTTTACCGCCGTATGAACCAGATTCCCGAGGAATGGGGAACTGCCGTCAACGTTCAGGCTATGGTTTACGGTAATATGGGCAACAACTCCGCTACCGGCGTGGCTTTCTCCCGTGACGCTGCCACCGGCGAGAACATATTCAATGGTGAGTACCTCATCAACGCTCAGGGCGAAGATGTGGTTGCCGGTATCCGTACTCCCCAGCAGATCACTGTCGAGGGTTCGCGCCGCTGGGCTGCTCTCCAGGGCATCTCAGAGGAGGAGCGCGCTGCCAAATATCCCTCGCTTGAGGAGTCAATGCCTGTGTGTGCCGCCGAGCTTATCGCCATCGCGAACAAGCTGGAGGATTACTTCAAGGATATGCAGGATATGGAGTTCACAATCCAGGACGGCAAGCTCTGGATGCTCCAGACCCGTAACGGTAAGCGCACAGGTGCGGCTATGGTCCGCATCGCCATGGAGCTGCTTCGTGCCGGTGAAATCGACGAGAAGACCGCCCTGCTCCGTATGGAACCCCAAAAACTCGATGAGCTTCTCCACCCCGTCTTCGACAAGGACGCTCTCAAGCGTGCCCTCGTGGTGGCCAAGGGTCTTCCCGCATCTCCCGGTGCCGCAACAGGTCAGATTGTCTTCTTCGCAGATGACGCTGAGGCTTGGGCCGAGAAGAAAAAGAAAGTTGTCCTCGTCCGTATCGAGACATCTCCCGAAGACCTCCGCGGTATGGCTGTGGCTCAGGGTATCCTCACAATGCGCGGCGGTATGACCAGCCACGCCGCAGTGGTTGCCCGTGGTATGGGTAAGTGCTGCGTTTCCGGTGCCGGTGAAATCAAGGTTGACTATGAGGCCCGCACCGTTGAAATGGGTGGCAAGACCTACAAGGAAGGTGACTGGATTTCACTCAACGGTTCTACCGGTGACGTTTACGATGGCCAGGTGCCCACAGTTGAGCCTGAACTCGACGGTGACTTCGGCGCAATCATGAACCTTGCCGCCAAATACACCAAGACCCTTGTACGCACCAACGCGGACACCCCCCGCGACGCCAAGCAGGCCCGTCATTTCGGTGCCCAGGGTATCGGTCTCTGCCGTACAGAACATATGTTCTTCGAAGGTGACCGTATCAAGGCTGTCCGTGAGATGATTCTTGCTTCCGATGTTGAAGGCCGCAAGACAGCCCTCGCCAAGCTCCTCCCGATGCAGCGTGGCGACTTCGAAGGAATCTTCACCGCTATGGACGGCTACGGAGTGACCATCCGTCTGCTCGATCCCCCTCTGCACGAGTTCGTGCCTCATCAGACCGCTACTCAGAAGGAACTGGCTGATGAGATGGGTATCACCCTCGCTGAAGTGAAGGCAAAGGTTGACGCTCTCGAGGAATTCAACCCCATGCTCGGTCACCGTGGTTGCCGTCTTGGTATCACATATCCCGAGATTACCGAGATGCAGACCCGCGCCATTATCGAGGCCGCTCTCGCCGTCAAGGCCCGTGGCATCGATGTGAAGCCCGAAATCATGATTCCTCTGGTTGGCTCCCTCAAAGAAATCCAGAACCAGGCCGACATCATCCATATCACTGCCGCCAAGGTGTTTGAGGAGCAGGGCCGCTCACTGCCCTACCTCGTAGGTACAATGATTGAGGTTCCCCGTGCGGCTCTCGTAGCCGACCAGATTGCTACCGTGGCTGAGTTCTTCTCGTTCGGTACCAACGACCTCACTCAGATGACCTTCGGCTTCTCTCGTGACGACGCTCCCAAGTTCCTCAAGTTCTACAAGGAACACGGCATCATCAAGACCGATCCCTTCGAAGTCCTCGACCAGGAAGGTGTAGGCCAGCTCGTTGAAATGGGTGTCAAGAAAGGCCGCTCAGCCCGTCCCGAACTCAAAGTCGGCATCTGTGGCGAGCACGGTGGCGAGCCCAGCTCCGTCAAGTTCTGCGCCAAGCTTGGCATGAACTACGTCAGCTGCTCCCCATTCCGCGTGCCCATCGCCCGTGTCGCCGCGGCGCAGGCTGCCATCGAAGATTAATCTTCTCTGATTGAACAAACCATTCAATAATAGGGTGGGGATTTCGAACCATCGGAATCCCCACCTTTTATAATTTCTATGCCGATTATGTCAGAATCGGAATATCGGAATTGGCATTAATTCTCTTGAAGGAATAAGCTATGACGCAAAACGAGATTGACCGCGCGAGCATTGAGAAAGCTAAAGAGCTTTTCATGTCTGGCAAGGTGTATGCGATTGAAGTCGGCACAATCGCCGGGCTTCAGGCGATTCATCGTGCGTTGTTTGACGGACTTTATCCTTTTGCTGGGGAGATTCGCAAATTGAATATCTCAAAAGGTGGCTTTCGTTTTGCAAATTCCCTTTATCTCATACCTGCGATTGAAGCGATAGAAAAGATGCCGGAGTCTACTTTCGAGGAAATTATCGCTAAATATGTGGAGATGAACATTGCCCATCCCTTTATGGAGGGGAACGGTCGCGCTACACGTATTTGGCTTGATATGATGCTTCGTCGCCTCCTTGGTAAGGTGGTGGACTGGCAGCAGATTACTCGCGAAGCATATTTGCAGGCTATGGAACGTTCTCCAGTCAATGACCTTGAGCTTCGTTATCTTATTCAAAACGCCCTTACATCAGAGACTGACGACCGCGACGTAATCTTCCACGGCATAAACCAATCCTACTACTACGAAGGCTACGAGCCTGAATGAAATTGCATAACGATAATGGATAATTCAATATTGAATCGTATTCGTGGATGCTTGTATGGGCAAGCTATTGGCGATGCACTTGGATTCGGAACAGAGGCCCTGACCAAACTTGAGGTTAAAACCTTTTATCCTGATGGACTGAAAAATTATAATAATTTTTATCAGGATGCAAGAAGAAAAGGATGGCCAATGGGTGCATGGACTGATGATACGGAGATGATGCTTTCTATTTTAGATTGCATTGTAGACAATCCTGTAGAGTCAATTTCGCCAACAGTGTTGGCTCCATATTTTCTGACGTTTTATAACAACTGGGGACATACATGCGGAACGCTTACCCGAAAATCACTTAACTTCGCGCCCCCAATATATCAAAATGATCCCATATCCGTATCAAAAATGGTATGGCATCTGAAAGGTGAAAATAATGCACCAAATGGCGGGTTGATGAGAACTTCGATAATTGGTTTATGGCCATACAATGTTGTTGAAAATGCTATCAATGTATGTCAGATGACCCATTTCGATAAACGATGTGTGTGTTCTTGCGTGATTGCTTCTTTGATTATTTATAATCTTGTATGGAACAATAAATCGCTTGAAGTAGGAGAACTGTACGCAATAAGCAGTCAATATGACTCGGAATGTAGAAAATGGATAGAGTCTGCATATAAAAACAATGATATCAGTGAGCTTCACTTAGATGATAAGGAAACATTGGCCTATACTTACCGGGCGCTGTCAGCGGCATTGTGGGCATACTTTCATGCGACAGATTTTGAAAGCGGATTGTTGGCGATTGTGAATGAAGGAGGAGATGCCGACACCAATGCTGCTATTGCTTGCGCTATATTAGGAGCAAAATTTGGTTACTCATCAATTCCATGCGTATATATTGAGGGATTGCATAATAAACAGGGTTATTATAATAAGGTTATATCCTTTATTAGCGCGATTTCATCGCGTTATGATACTTGATGGTAGAAGCACAGTCTCAGATGTTTGCGAATGAAGCCGGATGGGTAAAAATGAATGTGATTCGCGAAAGCACGGGGATGGGCGATGTTATTTGAGATGGCCTAATTTTATGGCCGCATCATAGAAGCTGCGACATCTCTTGGCACCTTTTATGGCACTATTTTCATTGCGTACAAAGCCGACTGGATTTCGCTTAACTCTTTGGTCTTCTCGTTCAGGATATCCCATTGGATGATAGTCGAAGCGAATAGTCTCTGTGATTAGTGTTTGTATATCCATAAGTAGATGATTGTTTATCGTGGTTTTTAGATTTTGTCAAGTTAAAATTATTGTCGCCATATGCAACTATTTTGAGTGGGTTCACGTCTAATAGGGAAATGGTAAAACATAATCGTTATCTAAAGTATGAAAAATTGGAACCCGATTATTTGCAGCGTATTGGGTGCATTGGCATATATCGCGAATTCAGCACTCCTTCCTGACTGGAGCCATTTCCTCGTCGGTGTATTTACGGGATTGGTATTTGTCGCTGCTTATTGGCTTGTCTCCAGTAAGCTGAGGGTGTGGATTCGTGTTTCAATCGCCACGGCGATTGCCATCGGCGCGGGTGCCATAGTCAGCTTCGCATTTGATTTGCCTGGGAAAAGAGTCTATGATGAAATACATCCATACTGTCTCTCTCTTTTTGTGTCTGTCGGTTCTGAGTGCGTGTGACAGGAACCGGGAGGAGCCTCCCTTTGAGACGGAACTACCTGTCCGCGAGATTTATACACCGGAGAATGTCTGGGTGGATATGAAAGACACAGAGGAATATGATAGGCTTGTAGGATGGAGTGGCAGGCTTTTTGTGGTCAATTCTCCTGACGAACTTCCCTGGGATGGAATCGGATTTTCGAGGGCTTACACTGAGGCTGATTTCAGTAATCACACGATATTGGTCTACTATCATATCCATGCCTGGGAGTTTGACAGGTTTAGCTACAGATATGTGTACTACAATCAGGAGGCCAAATACAATTGGTCGATTCTGATAAGTGTCGATTCTCCGGAACCGACATATGCCGACAAGCGCTGCCTGACAAGGTTTGCGGTCATGGTCGATAAGATTCCGGGGGATGCTCGTGTGACGGCCGGGTTCGGATTGAATGGAAATGACTGGGATTGATGAAGCTGATTTGGGAAAAAAAGATTAAATTTGCAGTATGAGGGAACTTTTGTTTATATTATTTGTGGGATTGCCGCTTGTGTGTAGGGGGCAATCCGAGGTAGGGCATCCAGAAGGCGATGGCTTTAATGTGACTGATAGTGTCGCCGGGAGCCAGCTGCCTGCCGGTTCTGTGACGGGATGTGACGTTGATGCCCCGGAAGCTGCGGTGGATTATATCCCAGTTGTTGGACCCGTTTTCGGAACTCCGATTTTGAGTTTCGTCGATACCGGGATGGTGAGCGGTTTCGCCGGAATGCAGCAGCAGGTCAGTTTCCCGTTGTGGCGCAATGGTGGCGTTGTTGTCGATGGAGAGTCGATGACTATGCCTGGCTTGATGCGTGTTGATACCGGCTCCATCGGTATATACCAGCGGTTCGGTAATTTCTCCGTTTATGGAGGAGGGGTCGCGAACAAGTATGGATATTTTCAGGGTGTGCATACTCAATACGGGATAAACGGCAGTTTGACATATCGGTTCTCTCCCGGGATTCATTTCACGGCGTTCGGGTCATATTATTTCGGAACCCCGCCGGTATTGGGCGGAGGATTGCCGATGCCCCCGTCGATGATGGGGTATTATGCGGTGGGTCGGTTCGGCGGTTCGCTCCATTACCAGTTTAATGAAAATTTCGGGCTGGATGTCGGGGGGCAGATGGTTCAGAAAGTCGGTACTTCCAACTATCGTTTCGAGCCGATTGTCACCCCATATGTCAAGGTCGGCAAAATCGGTATCGGTCTGCCTGTCGGTCAAATCGTAAACGGCCTGCTGAGATAGGTCGGCAAACAAACATTAAAATTCAGATATTATGAATCTTCCATTCTATTCATATCTGCCGGTAGTCGCGGGAATTATCGGCGGGATTATCGGGGGCGTCATCTATAAAAAGAATCGGCGCAAAAAGGAGAAGTAATCAGTCAGAGCCGTTAGATTTGGGACGCACCGGTAAAAGGAATGGCAATTGTCAATTTGCCGCGATAAAGTCGGCAATGGTTCAATCTGATGGCTGTATGAAATGTTTTTTGTCTGAAAATTGCCGGATATTTGGATATGTCGGTGGGATTTAGTAACTTTGCGGTCGCATTTCCCGGTCACGAGCTGGCGGGGAGACGCAATACAAACTCATTAACAATATTTTTTAATGGCAACAAAAATCAGACTGCAACGCCATGGTCGCAAGAACTATGCGTTCTATCCTATTGTAATCGCCAATAGCAGGGCACCACGAGATGGTAGGTTTATTGAAAGGATTGGTTCTTACAATCCCAACACTAATCCTGCTACAATCACACTCAACTTCGAGCGAGCTTTGTATTGGGTCAACGTGGGCGCACAGCCTACCGACACTGTCCGTAGCATCCTTTCCAAGGAAGGTGTGCTGCTGATGAAGCACCTCCAGGGTGGCGTCAAGAAGGGCGCTTTTGACGAGGCTGAAGCACAGCGTCGTTTCGATGCCTGGAAGGCAAACAAAGAGAAGGCTGTAGAGGCTGTCAAGGCTTCCGACGCCGACAAGAAAGCTGCCGCCGCCAAGGAGCGTCTTGCTGCCGAGCAGGCCAAGAACGCCGCCAAGGCTGAGGAAGTAGCCAAGAAGAAGGCTGAAATCGCTGCCGCCAAGGCCGCTGAGGAGGCTGCCAAGGCTGCTGCTGAGGCTCCCGCAGAGGAAGCTCCCGCTGCCGAAGAGGCTCCCGCCGAATAATCTACTCCGGCTGACAACTTGCTTAACAATTAACATTCCCGGAGGGGCTCTGTCTGAGTGCTTCCGGGTTTGTTTTTTCCTCCTTTTAACAGGTGTCTTTATGGGTAACCCTTTGATTTCTGTCATCATCCCGAATTACAATTACGCCAGATACCTTCCGGAGCGTATAGAATCCGTGTTAGGACAGACATTCCAGGATTTCGAGGTAATCATCCTTGACGATTGTTCGACCGACAATTCAAGGGAGGTGATAGAGAGGTATTCCTCGAATCCAAAAATAGCCAGGATAATATTCAACGAGAAAAATTCCGGTTCCCCATTCGTGCAATGGGACAAGGGGTTGACAGCTGCCCGTGGAAAGTACGCCTGGATTGCCGAGGCTGACGATTTGGCAGAGCCTACATTCCTTGAGCGCCTTGTCAAAGCCATAAATGCTGATTCGGATGTTGTCGTGGCATGTTCGCTCTCCTATATTATAGATGAGAATGGCGTAATCACCGACAAGACCGGATTTGACACATTTGATTCCGCGAGAAGCATAGAAGTTTACAATGGGGTGGATTACATCCGCCACAAGATGTTTGTGGGCAACGGAGTGTATAATGCGTCCATGGCGTTGTTCAGCATTGAGGCTTGGCGCAATATGTCGTCACGTCGTTACCGGAAGATGAGATATTGTGGCGACTGGCTTTTTTGGGTTGAGCTCATGAGGCAGGGGAGCATCGCGGTAGTTAGGGAAAAACTCAATATGTTCAGGAAGCATGGCAGCAGCGTGTCGGATGAGGGGCTTGTCAATGTCAATTCGCTGATTGAGATTCTGACCATTCAGAATTTGCTTCTCGCGATTCCGGCAGTGAATAGCTTTGACCGCCGGTTTATGTTCAAATACAAGTATCTGCGAGACAATGATGGAAAACTGTCTCCCCAGGAGTTAAGGAAAAGCGGCCTTAATCCGTCGTTATATCCGGTTTATTGGACATACAAGCATCTTTTCAGATGGACGCGCCGTCTGAGTAAGGATGACTCAAGTATAAAACTGGTTGTCAAACAGACAATCAATTATTGATTGAACGCATCTTTTGTCGCTGTTTTCTTATGAAACTTGGCCAACAATTTTTGATGCGCATATACTGAAGATAATTTGAAAGGCCTATCGAGAGAGGGGAGAACTGAGACAATTCGTCGAGAAGCTCATCCCTGAATTTAAGCAACCCGCTTTCCTCTTGATTCCCATAAAACAGCCCGGCCAGTCTTTTGAGGGCTAACACCGCCTGTCCTACAGTCTTGCGCAATGTTGTCACACGCTGACGGCGGGAGAAATAGGGATATTTTCTGATGAATCGTATGCGTTTCAATTCGGCATTGAAATAGTCCCGGATTTTTTCCGGATTTCGTTCCGCATCAGAGGTGTAGCTTGCCGGATGATGGCAATAATGGTACAGCGGCGCGTCGATATGGACGGCCTGTCCGCCATTTCCTACCCATTCAAACATGACCGCGTGGTCTTCAAAACGGACCTTTTCGGGGAATTTGCGTGTGGACAGAAATTTTTTGTCGAAAATACGTATCCAGGGAGCGGAAGAGGAGCTGTCCATCAACACGTCATATGCCGCTTCCGCTTCGTTTTTCAGGATTATCTCACCGGTGTCCGGGAATTGACGCCGGGTAGAGCCGTCGGGGAATTCATTGATGAAATTGCAGGAAACAATCCCGACTCCATATTGCTCTTTGACCTCCATCATGCGCTTATACATATCAGGCTCGACGTAATCGTCAGCGTCGACGAAAGTAACGCTTCCGGCTTTGGCTTCGGCGATTCCGATGTTGCGGGCTTCCGACACACCGATTTTCGGAGACACGATAAGTCTGATTTCCGGGTTTTCCGCCGCGAGTTGCCTGCATATTGACAATGAATTGTCCGTGCTGCCGTTTTCCACCAGCAGGATTTCGATATTGAAAGGAGCGGTCTGGTTCACGACGGACTCCACGCATCGTTGTAATGTGGCTTCGGAATTATGGACGGGGATTATAACTGATAATACCGGGACAGGTTCCATACGGGGCTTATTGTGTATAACGACTGCAAAGTTCTTTTTTTTTTTTTAATTTTGCAAATATATTACGCCATACCGAAGCCCCATCCAGTTATGAGAATTTCTATTATTATTCCCATATATAATATTGAGCGATATATCGTAAGGTGTCTTGACTCTGTGGTTTCACAAGGTTGGGAAACCACAGAGTGTGAGTGTATAATTGTGGATGATGCGGGGAAGGACAAAAGTCTGGAAATAGTCGAACGATATGTGAGGGATTATCATGGCCCTGTCGGTTTCAGAATCGAAAGGCATCGTGTTAATACGGGGTTGTCGGCCGCGCGTAACACAGGGCTGGACTATGCCTCGGGTGACTATGTGTTCTTCCTGGACGGGGATGATGAAATTGCCCCCGGAGGGATAAATCGGCTTGTGGCTCTTGCAAAAAAATATCCCGGAGTGGACATAGTGCAGGGCAATATCGAAATTCCGCATGAGAAATATCAGACCCTGGAACTATCGCAGTATTGCGATATAGAATATACTGATGACCGGGAATGGCTGAGACGCAATATGTTTCATAATCTTCCGGTGACGGCGTGGAACAAGCTTACCCGGCTTGGTTTTATCAAGGAGAACGGCTTGAGATTCAAAGAGGGGATAATCCACGAAGACAATCACTGGATGTTGCAGATGTATAGGGATATACGCTCGATAGCGTTTTGTTATACACCTACCTACATCTATCATCTCAATAGTGATTCAATTATGGAGAACCGATATAAGGACCGAAGCTATATGTCTTTGCTTGAGATATATTCCGAGTTCCTCCCCTCTATGGACAGGCCGGATGAGCAAGGGAAGGCTGTGTCGGAAATGGCGAGGTTGTATATGCATATGGAACGGCTTGAGAATCCTGACAAGTTCAGGAAGCGATATGTGGAGGTGTTCTCTCAGCTTTTGACTCTTAAAAATCTCAATTGGTATACCCGGCGTGCGTGTCATTACGCTATTGACAGGTCAAAAATGACAAAACGTTGGTCGCGAATTTTTTGCCGTCCGCTTTATCGTTTGCTTAAAGAGTGCGACCGTCTGTGATTGTGTCAGCAATCCTTTTTGAAGGCCTTGTGGGTCAGATAATGCCAATACAGGGTCGCTGATCGTTTCAAACGGATTCCGGTGATGGTGTCGCGTGTGGCGTATATGCGTATGAGCTTCTTAAGCAGGGATTTTGGCGCGGAAGTCCTGATTTTTCGGAACACATACCTGTACATCGCGCTGTCTTTGATTTCTTGTAGGTTCGAAGGAAGGCAGTCCACTGCCAAAGGGGAAAGATTTTTCCATTTGTCAATGAATACTTTTTCTGAAATCTCAAGCCAGCGTTGATCATATTTCCCACTTGACAAATGGAGAAGCCGGATGTCGTAGTTGACATAATTGGTGTAATGCCTGGAAATCTCGACAGAGAAATCAATGTCGTAACAATGGAATCCGGTAAGAATCTTCTCGTCGAACGGAAACTTGGCCCATACCTCTCTTCGCACAGCCATGGCCACACCGTCAAGGGATATCACAGGCAGAAAATCTCCGGTATGACCGGCCGGTAATATATATGTCTGCGTTTGGCCGTTTTCAATATGACGGTAATTGCAGCGATGATATTCCTCAGGCACATTCCACCATGCGTAAGGTCCGGGAAGCCAGAGGGTACTGCCCGCAAACCCGATGACACCGCATGACGGTTCTTTAAGTTTGGAGGTCAACACTACCCCCCAGTTCTCGGTCTCTATGAGGACATCTTCATGGATGAACAGCAAGTAGGGGGCTTCACTCGCTTGGGCTCCTTCGTTGTAGACCTGCGATATCGGGCGGTTATTGTGGCGGTTGTCAATGACATGCACCTCCAGAGGCAATCCGGCTGTCTGTGTGAGGTTGTCGATTGTCTTGGATGCCAGATCGGGGTTTATGCTGCAAATTATAACTGATATAAGGGAACGGGGCATACTTAATTTTTTTGCAAAATTACAAATTTTCAGGACAAATATTCCAATGGAGCAATGGGTGGCAGGATTTTTTGGCTGTAAATTCGTCTGACGCGCCATTGATACGGCAAGTACCTGCAATTATTTATCTCGAAAACGAGCAATAATCAAAAAAAAATGTTAACTTTGTCACGATTTTTGCGCCTTACCCCCCTGATATACCCCTCCCTTGTTGTTTTTGAGGAGAATCGGGAGGCGTCCGGGCGCAGATGTTATTGTTGTTTGGTTGCCACGTTGTTGGTGGCAATTGCTTGATAAACAAAGATATAATAATGATTAACATTACGTTTCCCGATAATTCGGTAAAACAGTACGAAGCTGGGGTTACACCCCTCGAAATCGCCCGTAGCCTTTCGCCGCAGCTCGCGCGCGAAGTGCTGGCCGCATCTGTAAATGATCAGGAATGGGATCTGAGCCGTCCGGTCAATGAAGATGCCACTGTAAAACTCTTCAAATGGGATGATCCTGAAGGCAAGCACGCTTTCTGGCATTCTTCCGCCCACCTTCTCGCCGAAGCGCTCCAGGAACTTTATCCCGGGGTGAAATTCGGTATCGGCCCGGCAATCGAGAATGGCTTCTATTACGACATAGACCCCAACGGTCACAACATCACCGCGGCGGATTTTCCCGCGATTGAGGCCAAGATGCTCGAACTCGCCCGTCGCGACGAACAGATTGTCAGGGCAGACATCTCCAAGGCTGATGCCCTGAAGATGTTCGGCGACCGCAACGAGGAATACAAGTGCGAGCTTATCTCCGAGCTGGAGGATGGTTCCATCACAACCTATACCCAGGGAAGCTTCACCGATCTTTGCCGCGGCCCGCATCTTCCCTCTACCGGAGTCATCAAGGCTTGCAAGGTGATGTCGCTTGCCGGTGCTTACTGGCGTGGCGACGAGAAGCGTAATCAGCTTGTCCGCGTCTATGGTATCACCTTCCCCAAGAAGAAGATGCTTGACGAGTATCTCGTTCTCCTGGAGGAGGCCAAGAAGCGCGACCACCGCAAGCTCGGCAAGGAGATGGAGCTGTTTGCATTCTCGACAAATGTCGGCGCGGGTCTTCCTCTCTGGCTTCCCAAGGGAGCGGCGTTGCGTGACCGCCTTGAGCAGTTCCTGCGCAAGATTCAGAAGAAATATGGTTACCTCCAGGTAATCACTCCCCATATCGGCAACAAGCAACTGTATGTGACCTCCGGTCACTACGCCAAGTATGGCAAGGATTCATTCCAGCCCATCCACACCCCGCAGGAAGGGGAGGAGTACATGCTCAAGCCGATGAACTGTCCTCACCACTGCGAGATTTTCAAGACCTCGCCGCGTTCATACCGTGAGCTGCCCCTCCGACTCGCAGAGTTCGGAACTGTGTACCGTTATGAGCAGACCGGTGAGCTTCATGGCCTTACCCGTGTGCGCGGATTCACCCAGGATGACGCGCATATCTTCTGCGCTCCCGAGCAAATCAAGGATGAGTTCCTCAAAGTTATGGATATCATCCTGTATATCTTCAATGCTCTCAAATTTGACAACTACGAGGCTCAGATTTCTCTTCGTGATCCCAAGAACAAAGAGAAATATATCGGTTCCGACGAGAACTGGCATCTCGCCGAGCAGGCTATCATCGAGGCCTGTGAGGAGAAGGGCCTCAAGGCCCGCAAGGAACTCGGGGAAGCCGCGTTCTATGGCCCGAAACTCGACTTTATGGTAAAGGATGCCATCGGCCGCCGCTGGCAGCTCGGAACTATCCAGGTCGACTACAACCTGCCGGAGCGTTTCCAGCTTGAATATACCGGTGCGGACAACCAGAAACATCGTCCGGTGATGATTCACCGCGCACCCTTCGGCTCACTCGAGCGTTTCGTGGCAGTGTTGTTGGAGCATACCGCCGGGAAGTTCCCCCTCTGGCTTTCTCCCGAGCAGGCCATCATCCTGCCGATTTCGGAGAAGTTCAACGACTACGCGTATGAGGTGGCACGTCAGCTCAACGAACTTGATGTCCGCGTGACCGTGGATGACCGCAATGAGAAAATCGGTCGCAAGATTCGTGACAATGAGCTTAAGCGTATTCCTTATATGCTTGTTGTCGGAGAGAAAGAGGCTGAAAACGGCGAAGTGGCCGTCCGCAAGCAGGGTGAGGGTGACAAGGGGACAATGAAGGTCGCCGAGTTTGCCGAAGAAATCAACCGTCTTGTGAAGGAACTCCAGTAATCCGTAGGTCAAGCGAACAGAATCCGAGTAACGGATGTTCACCTAAGAAAGAATTACCAACCAATACTGAATGGATAAGAAACCCAGTAACTCCGGAGGATCACGTCCCTCCAACTTCGGAAGCCCGAGCCATAGCAGCGGCGCTTCAAGACAGGCCGGAAGCGGCCAGCACTCCTCATCTTCCCAGGGTGGCTACGGCCAGCGCAGTCAGGGCGCACCTCGTCCTGCAGGCGCTTCCACACCTCGTCCTGCCGGTTCCGGCGCCGGACGCCCGGGAGGATTTTCAGGCCCCCGTCCCGGCGCACCGCGTCCCGGAGGTTTCGGTGGTCTCCGCCCCGGAGGTTTCGGCGGTCCTCGTCCTGCAGGAGTGCGCCCTCCGTTGACCGGCCCGCGTCCTCCCCGGAAAGAAGAGCCGTACAATATCAATGAACGCATCCACGCCAAGGAAGTGCGCCTTGTCGGCGACAACGTTGAAAATGGCGTGGTGTCTCTCCAGCAGGCCCTGAAGCTTGCCGACGAGATGGAGCTTGACCTGGTGGAAATCTCACCCACCGCCCAGCCCCCTGTCTGCAAGATTCTCGACTATTCCAAGTTCCTCTACCAGCAGAAGAAACGCCAGAAGGAGCAGAAGGCCAAGGCCACGAAGGTTGTTGTCAAGGAGATCCGTTTCGGTCCACAGACTGATGACCATGACTACAACTTCAAGCTCAAGCATGCCCAGAGCTTCCTCCAGGAGGGTTCGAAGGTCAAGGCTTATGTGTTCTTCAAAGGCCGCTCGATTCTTTTCAAGGAGCAGGGAGAGGTATTGTTGCTCCGCTTTGCCAACGACCTTGAGGAGCTTGGCAAGGTAGAACAGATGCCGGTGCTGGAAGGAAAGCGTATGACAATTATGCTTTCCCCGAAGAAAAAAGCTTGAAAAAACGTCCCGTAAGGCAATAATAAGCCTGATGTGACGTTGTATATGATGGTGTCTATGACACCAAACTAATCAAATCATAATTTAACAAAAATGCCAAAGATTAAGACTAATTCCGGTGCCAAAAAGAGGTTCGCCCTTACCGGAACAGGAAAGATCAAGAGAAAACATGCTTACAAGAGTCACATTCTGACGAAGAAGACCAAGAAGCAGAAGAGAAACCTCACCCACTTCGGCACAGTCAACAAGGTGGACGAAGCCAACGTAAAGGCATTACTTGGCCTGAAGTAATCAGCGTCATATTCTGACGTTAGATTCTTCAACCCGAAGAACCTGAAGGTTTACCCCCGCAACAATCCCCGACTTTCCGCGCTGCTCTTGACGCCGGATGTTAGGGCGAAGGCAACCGGACCGGCCTGAGCAATCCCAAGTGGTCCGAAATCTACTAACCGGATGTCATGCCGCAAGAGCAACGCCGCCATATGTCGTTGCCGCTGACATTCAAAACTTGTCAAAACAATGCCAAGATCAGTCAACCACGTTGCATCACGCGCACGTCGTAAGAAAATCCTCAAATTAACCCGCGGTTACTTTGGTTGCCGCCGTAACGTATGGACCGTAGCCAAGAACAGCTGGGAAAAAGGTCTTACCTACGCTTACCGCGACCGCAAGAACAAGAAGCGTAACTTCCGTTCGCTCTGGATTCAGCGTATCAACGCAGCCGCCCGTATGGAGGGTCTTTCCTACTCTCAGCTTATGGGTCTTATCCACAAGGCCGGCATCGAGATCAACCGCAAGGTGCTCGCCGACCTGGCCCTCAACAACCCCGCCGCATTCAAGGCCGTTGTTGACAAGGTTAAGGCGTAAGCCAAAGCTTGAAAGCAATAATCCCCGGTGATGATGCCGGAAAAACAAACGGAATGCCGCAATTGCGGCATTCCGTTTGTTTTACATCCCAGTTTTTTATTTTGTCATCTTATTTGTTTAATCATCCCATTCGTTTTAATAAGGTGTAGGGGGGATGGGATTTCTCAAGTATGATGAACAACGAGAGGGTGGATCAGATGACGGCAAGTCCCCCTTGAGAGGTTTCTTTGTAGAGGGATGGAAGGTCATGGCCGGTCTGCTTCATAACCTCGACGATACGGTCGAAATCCACGCGGTGATGGCCGTCGGAGAAGGCGGCATACAAGTTCGCGTCCAATGCACGGGCTGCGGCGTAAGCGTTACGCTCGATACAGGGAATCTGTACCAGACCGCATACCGGGTCGCAAGTAAGGCCAAGATGGTGTTCAAGACCCATTTCCGCAGAGTATTCAATCTGAGCCGGTGTGCCGCCGAACAGCTGGGAGGCCGCTGCAGCAGCCATCGCGCATGCCACTCCTACTTCCCCCTGACAACCGACTTCGGCTCCCGAGACGGAGGCGTTGAACTTGACGACATTGCCGAACAGGCCGGCTGTGGCAAGGGCACGGAGGATTCGGTCTTCCGAGAATCCTTTGGATGTGTGCAGATGGTATAACACGGCGGGGACGATGCCGCAAGACCCGCAGGTCGGGGCGGTGACGATTTCCCCTCCGGCGGCATTCTCCTCGCTGACTGCCAACGCATAGGCATAGACCAAACCACGACTCTTAAGGGAGGAACTGTAGCCTGCTGCATGGACATGGTAGCTCACGGCCTTGCGTCGTACTCCGAGACCACCGGGAAGCACCCCCTCCGCCTCGATGCCACGTTCCACGGCGGCTTTCATCACATGCCACACTTTTCGCAGATATTCCCATATTTCGGGCCCTTCGGTCTGGCCGACATATTCCCAGTAGCTCAGGCCTGTACGCTCACACCATTCCAGGATGTCCTTGATTTTGGTCATGGAATATATCGAATCGGCAGGTTGTCGGCTTTCCCCTTCGCGGATTATGTCACCTCCACCGATGGAGTAGTAGGTCTGGGCGGCAATGGATTTGCCATCCGTATTGAATGCCTCGAAACGGATTCCGTTGGTGTGGAAAGGCAACACGGTTTCAGGTTTCCAGATGATTGCGGCCGGGGCTACTGGTGTGAGGATTTCAAGGACGGCTTTGTCGGTGAGGTGACCTTTGCCTGTGGCGGCCAATGAGCCGTACAAGGTCACTTCGATTCGTTCTGCGCCCTCAGGCATCTCTTCAAGAAACATCTGGGCGGCTTTTCTCGGCCCCATTGTATGGGAGCTGGAGGGGCCATTGCCTATCTTGTAAAGTTGGCGTAGTGATTCCATAGAATTTGATTTTTAGTATTGGCAGGTCGGGAAGGTCACTCCTCTTTGTGACCCTCGGAAATGATGTAGTGCTTTACCTTCTGGAAAAGGCGGGTGGCGAAGACGAAATCATTGAGGGCCTCATTTGTGGTCGTGAAGATGCGTTCTTTGTCACCGACCCATTCACGATAACCCTTGTTGATGAAAATGATGTTCTCACCGATTCCCAGCACGGAGTTCATATCGTGGGTGTTGATGATGGTGGTGATACCGTATTCATGGGTGATATCGTGGAGAAGCTCATCGATAAGAATCGAGGTTCTCGGGTCAAGACCGGAGTTGGGCTCGTCGCAGAAGAGGTATTTAGGGTTCAGGGCTATCGCGCGGGCAATCGCCACGCGTTTCTGCATACCTCCGGAGATTTCGGAGGGATATTTCTTCTCGGCTCCTTGAAGATTGACACGCTCAAGACAGAAACGTGCGCGGTCAAGCATTTCCCCCCGGGTCATCGATGTGAACATCGTCAGCGGGAACATGACATTGCCAAGCACGGTCTCGGAGTCAAACAGCGCAGACCCCTGGAAAAGCATTCCGATTTCCTTGCGCAGGTCTTTGACCTGACGCTGATTCATTTTGAGGAAGTCACGGCCATCGTAAAGGATTTCTCCCTCCTCGGGTGTGACCAGACCGACAATAGACTTCATCAGCACTGTCTTGCCCGAGCCGCTCTGCCCGATAATCAGGTTTGTCTTACCGGTATAGAACTTGGCGGAGACATCGTGAAGGATGGTCTTCCCGTCAAATGATTTCGTAAGGTTCTTGACTTCAATCATTGCAACAGCACTTTTGTCAGTATGACATCGAAAAGGAGAATCAGGATGGAGGAGGAGACAACCGCGTTGGTCGACGCCTTGCCGACCTGGAGTGCGCCCCCTTTCACATAGTATCCGAAGAACGCGGCCACGGAGGCTATGATATATGCGAACACAAGGCTCTTGATGAGTCCGTACCAGACATACCATTCGTTGAAAAACGCCTGGATTCCGTAGGTGTAACGGGCTGTTGAAATCAAGTCGGTGAAGATGGTGACAAGATAACCGCCGAGGATTGAAGTGCCGATACAGAAAACGCTCAATACAGGCATAAATCCGACGAATGCCACGATTTTGGGAAGCACAAGATAGTTTATCGAATTGACACCCATGATTTCCAACGCGTCTATCTGCTCGGTCACTCTCATTGTCCCGATTTCAGAGGCGATGTTGGAGCCGACCTTTCCGGCGAGAATCAGGCATAAAATCGAGTTGGAGAATTCGAGAAGCACGATGTCGCGGGTTGCCAGTCCGACCGAGTATGCCGGCATCAGCGGGTTGGAGGTGTTGAGTTTCATCTGTATGGTACATACCGCACCGATAAAGACTGAAATCACTATCACCAAGGGAATGGAGTCAACACCGAGTTTGGTCACTTCCTGCAGGGTACGCCTGGAAAAGACTTTCCATTTGTCAGGTATTGAGAAAGCCTTGGCAATGAAGAGGCAGTATTTGCCAAATTGGCTCAGGGATGTCGTGATTATCATAATCAGTTGGATATAAGTCTGTTGATATAGCTTATAAACGTTCCGGAGATTGAATCCGAATATGTTTTCCTACCACAAAGGTAAGAATTTTTCCACAAAAATGCCATTCGGCTATTAATATACCGTGAAATTTTCGTAATTTCGCCCTCAAAATAATCCTTTTATCCCAGAAGAACAATGCTTATCATCGGTATCGCCGGGGGCACCGGCTCAGGCAAAACGACTGTGGTCAACAAGATACTCTCGAGCTTCCCTGCCGGAGAGGTTGCCGTCATACCGCAGGATTCTTATTACAAGGATTCCTCGCATATCCCCCCCGAGGAGCGCAGCAAGATAAACTTCGACGAGCCGAACGCCATCGAGTGGAGTCTTCTGGTGGAGCATCTCCGGCAATTGAAGGCCGGCAAAGCGGTGGATATGCCGACATACAGTTACCTGACCTGCACCCGTCAGGAGGAGACTGTGAGGGTGGAGCCTCGCGATGTCGTGATTATCGAGGGTATCCTTGTGCTGACCGATCCGGTGTTGCGTCAGATGATGGATGTCAAATGTTTCGTAGACGCAGACGCTGATGACCGTCTCATAAGGGTTATCGCCCGCGACTGCATAGAGCGTGGACGTACACCCCAGATGGTGATAGACCGGTATGAGGATGTCTTGAAGCCGATGCATTGCCAGTATATCGAGCCTTGCAAGCGTTTCGCCGACCTTATCATCCCCCAGGGAGGCACAAACTCTGTCGCCATCGGATTGCTCACGGATTATATCGACGGTCGTCTTAAAAAAGCAGCCAGCAAGTAACAGACGTGGAGATGCAGGAAGAGAAGGATGAAAAGATGGTGCTTCGCACCGAGAACCTTGTCAAGAAATATGGTAGCCGTACCGTGGCCAACCATGTGTCGATAGATGTCACTCAGGGTGAGATCGTGGGACTGCTCGGTCCTAATGGAGCCGGGAAGACCACCACGTTCTATATGACCACCGGCCTTATCACCCCGAACGAGGGGAAAATATTTCTCAATGACAAGGATATCACCAAATTTCCTGTGTATCGTCGTGCCCAGAACGGCATCGGTTATCTTGCCCAGGAAGCTTCGGTCTTCCGCAAGCTGTCGGTTGAGAACAATATCAAGTCAATCCTTGAGATGACAAAGTTGTCTAAAGAGGAGCAACGCGACAAGCTTGAAAGCCTCATATCGGAATTCAGGTTGCAGAAGGTGAGGAAGAATCTCGGCGACCAGTTGTCGGGAGGGGAGCGCCGCCGTACAGAGATTGCCCGATGCCTGGCAATCAACCCTAAATTCATAATGCTTGACGAGCCATTCGCCGGTGTAGACCCCATCGCAGTGGAAGATATCCAGGAAGTGGTCTATCGTCTAAAGGAGAAGAATATCGGCATTCTGATTACAGACCACAACGCTCAGGAGACATTGCGTATCACAGATCGTGCTTATCTTCTCTTTGAGGGTAAAATCCTGTTTCAGGGGACATCGGAAGAGCTGGCCGAGAACCCTGTGGTCAGGGAGAAATATCTCGGACGCAGCTTCATATTCTACCGTAAAAAATTCGATGCCCGTGGAGCATCGAACAATAATTGATTTTATAGTCGCTGTTTATTGTCTGTCGCGACCTAACGGGTCGATGTGACCGAACAGATTCCCCTGTTTTACCGCTTTGCGGTATGAGAGGAAACATTTGAGTGCGACAAGGAATATGCAGATGGCTGGCAATAATTTCCACCATTTCCCTCCGGTGGCTGCATCTATCGCTCGGGAAGTCATAATGGCTCCTCCCATAATGGTAAGAGTGAGCCATATATTGCGCTTTACTCTGTTGCTGATCATTGTTTTTATTTATCAGACGCGAGGAATGGATTAGAAGTTGCGTGGCCCCGAAATTTTATTGAAGGGCGATGGCAAGCACTTCATCCACATTCCTGACATAATGAAAAGTCACTCCCTCAAGATAGGCTTGTTCGATTTGTCCGATATCCTTGCGGTTTTCCTCACAGATTATGATGTCAGTGATGCCGGCACGTTTTGCGGCAAGGATTTTCTCCTTGATTCCTCCTACCGGCATAACGCGTCCGCGCAGTGTTATCTCTCCGGTCATTGCAAGCCTGGGTCTGACCATACGGCCAGTGAAGGTGGATGCGATTGATACCGCCATTGTGATACCGGCCGACGGCCCATCCTTGGGGACAGCGCCTTCCGGGACATGGATATGAAGGTTGTTCTCCTCGAATTTCTCGACAGGAATATCAAGTTCTCCGGCATGCGAGCGCACATATTGGAGCGCTATCACCGCCGACTCCTTCATGACATCCCCGAGGTTTCCGGTAAGGGTGAGTTTTTCACCTTTGCCTTTCGATAGGGATGACTCTATGAAAAGAATCTCGCCGCCATGGGCTGTCCACGCGAGTCCGGTCACGACTCCCGGCTGAGACAATGTCTCGTAGCGTTGGGGAGAGTAACGCTCGGGGCCAAGGATGGCCTTGACATCCTCCGCGGATTTGATGTCGAGCGACGGATTATCGCCGGACATTGCTTTGACAAGCAGTTTTCTGCCGACAGATGACAAGCTCTTTTCAAGCTGACGCACACCGCTCTCCGAGGTGTAACCTTCGACGATGGCCGCCAGGGCTTCATCTGAGAAGGTAAGGTTGTCAAGCATGCCTCCGGCCATCTCGATTATACGGGGAACGAGATGACGGCGGGCGATTTCAATTTTCTCTTCAAGGAGATAGCCCGGAACTTCCACAACCTCCATTCTGTCGAGAAGGGGACGGGGAATGGTGTCAAGGGTGTTGGCTGTGGCAATGAACAACACCTTTGAAAGGTCAAAATCCACATCCACGAAATTGTCATGGAACTTATGGTTCTGCTCCGGGTCGAGGACTTCGAGCAACGCCGAGGAGGGGTCTCCCTTGATATCACGTGACAGCTTGTCTATCTCGTCAAGGAGCAGCAGGGGATTGGCACTTTTGGCGCGGCGGATCGCGTCGATTATACGCCCGGGCATTGCCCCGATATATGTGCGCCTGTGACCTCGGATTTCCGCTTCGTCTGAAACGCCGCCGAGCGACACGCGCTGGTAGTTTCTGCCGAGAGCTTCGGCTATGGATTTCCCCAGAGATGTCTTGCCGACACCGGGCGCGCCGACCAGGCAGAGAATCGGTGCCTTTCCGGTAGGGTTGGCCATAGTCACGGCCACTTGCTCCAGAATCCTCTCCTTGACCTTCTGCATACCGAAATGGTGGGCCTCCAGCTCATCCTTGGCTTTTGGCAAGGAGGTGTTGAGTTGGCTCTCCTCTGTCCATGGAAGATCAAGCAGCGTTGTCAGGTAATTATATGTGACGGAATAATCTGGAGAGGAGGGATTGAGTCGGCGCAGTTGTGATATCCCTTTGTTGAAAGCCTCTTCTGCCTGTGGAGTCATATGAATGGCGGCTGCTTTCTCGGAAAGTTGCTCGACATCGTCAAGGTCGCCGTACAATTCGCGCTGCATGACATCCATCTGCCGGCGGATGAAGGTCTCTCGTTGCTCCTGGGTAAGCTCCTCACGCGCGCGTTCCATTATATCCCGGGCGATAGAGAGTTTTTGCAACTCGTCATTGAGAATCCTGAGGAGTTTTTCCCCACGGTTGAGCAAGCGGAATGTCGCAAGAAGTTCAATCTTCGCTTCCGCAGGAGCTGCGAGATGGGTGGAGATGGTATTGATGATTTCTGCCGGGTCGCTCAGGAGGTCGGGATTGATGGCCTGTATCTGTTCTGAATCAGTGTGAGCCACCAGTTCCTTGTACGCCTTTGATATGAGGTCGGCCAAAGTCTTGAGGTTCTCAGTGATGCCCGATTTGTTTTCGCTGACGCGGCTTACGGCCAGATTGAGCGTCGAGCCGGACATATGGGGTTCCGCAGAATCCCCCTTGACCTTGAATTTCCCTGTCGCCCGCAGGAATGCCGAACGGGTGCCGTCGGGCAGGTCGAAAATCTGCAACACCTCGACGAAAACGCCGTATGGTGCGACATCGGCATGCGTGGTGGGATTTTCCATACGAGGGTCGACCTGACAGCAGAGTCCGATTGTCAGTTTCCCCTCCTGTGCATTGCGGGCCACAGTCAGCGATGATTCCCTTACCAGAGCGATAGGGATGGCCACACCTGGAAAGAGGACAAGATTACGGGTAGCGATGACGGGCAGGCAATCAAGGTCGGGGGACTTGAATCCTCCGGCACGGGAGAGGTCAATCTGACCCATCGTTATGATTTTGGGCTCTTTTTTCATAAATACAGGCAGGGAAAGCCCCCGAGGGGCAAAAATCGGGTGCAAAGTTACGAAAAATCCACCTTTTGGCAAAATTTGGGCGAATATGGCAATTTTTTGCGGAAATGTGTTTTGTAACATATAAAAAGTTATTGTCAGGCAGAAGTTTCTTACTAAATTTAGACCGTAAAAAATTCTTACCTCAACATAATACCTGATTGCCATGAAGGTCTATCAAACCAACGAAATCAAAAACATCTCCTTGCTCGGCAGCAAGGGAGCCGGGAAAACCACACTCGCTGAAGCTATGCTTTACGAGTGTGGAGTAATAAAACGCCGTGGCACAATTGATGCCAAGAACACTGTATCTGACTATTTCCCGGTAGAAAAAGAGTATGGTTACTCGGTTTTCTCCACGATCTTCTACGCTGAGTTCCTCAACAAGAAACTCAACGTCATCGACTGCCCCGGAGCAGATGACTTCGTGGGCAATGCCATCACAGCCCTGAACGTGACCGACACCGGCGTTATCGTCATTGACGCCCAATATGGAGTGGAGGTTGGTACGCAGAACATATTCCGCACGACCGCCCAGCTCAAGAAACCGGTGATTTTCGCCATCAACCAGCTTGACGGGGAAAAGGCCGATTATGACAACTGCATCGAGCAGATGAAGGAAATCTTCGGTCCACGCGTTGTGCCTATCCAGTATCCGCTCCAGTGCGGCCCGGGCTTCAACGCCATGATAGATGTCCTTCTTATGAAGAAATACTCCTGGGGCCCGGACGGCGGTGTTCCAACCATCGAGGATATCCCTGCCGAAGAGATGGAAAAAGCCCAGGAGATGCACCAGGCGCTGGTAGAGGCTGCAGCCGAGAACGATGAGACATTGATGGAGAAATTCTTCGAACAGGGCCACCTGACAGAAGATGAGATGCGTGAAGGAATCCGTAAGGGACTCGTTGACCGCTCCATTTATCCTGTGTTCTGTGTCAGCGCACTCAAGGATATGGGTGTGCGCCGTATGATGGAATTCCTCGGCAATGTCGTGCCTTTCGTGGAGGATATGCCCGCGCCCATCGATACTGCCGGAAATGAAGTCAAGCCTGACAGCAACGGGCCGCTGAGTGTGTTCATGTTCAAGACTACTGTCGAACCGCATATCGGTGAAGTACAGTACTTCAAGGTGATGTCCGGGACTCTCACAACCGGTGTGGATCTTGACAATGTCACCCGTGGCGGGAAAGAACGTATGGCACAGATATTCTGTGTATGCGGCCAGATAAAGACCCCGGTGGACAAACTGTGTGCCGGAGATATCGGCGCGACCGTGAAACTCAAAGATGTCCGCACAGGCAATACCCTCGATGAGAAGGGATGTGAAATCGCTTTTGATTTCATCAAGTATCCTGCCCCGAAGTATCAGCGTGCTATCCGTCCCGTGACAGAGAGCGATGCGGAGAAACTCGCAGGCATCCTTACCCGTATGCACGAGGAGGATCCGACATGGGTTGTCGAGCAGTCAAAAGAGCTGAAACAGGTTCTGCTGAAAGGTCAGGGCGAATTCCATCTCCGCACCCTCAAATGGCGTGTCGAGAACAATGACAAGCTGCCTATCGTCTTTGAAGAGCCCAAAATACCGTACCGCGAGACAATCACAAAGGCTGCCAGAGCTGATTACCGCCATAAGAAACAATCGGGTGGTGCCGGTCAGTTTGGTGAAGTGCATATCATCATCGAACCTTACAGCGAGGATGCTCCTATGCCCGATACTTACCGTTTCGGCAACCAGGAATACAAGATGAGTGTCAGGGATACCCAGGAGATTCCCTTGCAGTGGGGTGGCAAGCTGGTGGTACACAACTGTATCGTCGGCGGTGCGATTGACGCCCGTTTCATCCCGGCAATCATCAAGGGTCTGATGGACCGTATGGAGCAAGGCCCGCTTACCGGCTCATATGCCCGTGATGTCCGGGTATGCATCTATGACGGAAAGATGCATCCGGTTGACTCAAACGAAATCTCTTTCCGCCTTGCAGCCCGCAACGCCTTCTCGGAAGCATTCCGCGCAGCCAATCCAAAGGTGCTTGAGCCTGTCTACGATGTGGAGGTGATGGTTCCATCTGATGTTATGGGTGATGTGATGAGCGACCTGCAGGGACGCCGTGCCATCATCATGGGAATGTCGTCGGAAAATGGTTTTGAGAAAATCTCGGCAAAAGTACCTCTTAAAGAGATGTCGAGCTACTCCACCGCTCTCAGCTCCATCACTGGAGGCCGTTCCTCATTCACGATGCAGTTCTCAAGCTATGAGCTGACTCCCGGCGATGTTCAGGAGAAGTTGCTCAAGGAGTACGCTGAGAAGAACAAGGAAGACTGATTATTCTTACCAGTCAACATAAGTGAAATCCGCAGGCAGCCGAAAGAAGGCTGACCTGCGGATTTTTAATTTTGAGGAAAATTGTAGAAATATAGGAGAGCGTATCTTGAACGAATCAGAGATGCTTGATTATGCGGGCAGGATTGCCGCCGACAACAACGTCTGATGGAATATCACGGGTTACCACCGAGCCTGCACCAATGACCACGTTGTCGCCGACCGATACTCCTGGCAGGATGGTGACGCATCCTCCAATCCAAACATTGTCGCCGATTTTTACCGGCTCGGCCCATTCAACCCCGGTGTTTCTTTGCTGAGGATCCAATGGATGACACGCTGTGAAGATGCTGACGTTCGGACCTATGAAAGCGTTGTCTCCGATTTCAACGCGAGCTTCATCAAGGATGGTGAGGTTGAAATTGGCGAAGAAATTTTCCCCGATATGGATATTGCATCCATAATCACACCTGAAAGGCTGGTTGATTGTAAAGTTCTCTCTGTGGCTCCCGAGAAGATTCCTTATGATTGAATGTTGTTTCTCGATTTCGCGCGGATTCAGATTGTTGAACTCCCATAACTTGGCTCTCGTCTCAAGCAGGCCTTCGAGAAATTCGCTGTTGGTGGCTTCATAAATCTCGCCGTTCAGCATTTTGATCCATTCGGGGTGATGTTTCAGAGGTGTCATTGATGCTTTTTGTTATGAAAGTAGCGATGGAGAAGAATTATACCGGCGGTGGTGATGGCCACACTGGCGATTACAATCAACATATCTGCTGTTGATGAGAAATCTGTGCCGATATGGTTAAGCCCGTTGGCATCGCTGGTGTTGGTGCTCTCAGTGTCGAGATATGTGGCGATTACCACGATTGAGTTGTTGAGGACATGCAGAGTGATTGGGAGCCACAATGATTTGCTCCACCATAACAGATAGCCGAAAAACGCCCCTAAAAGCATTCGTGGCACCAACCCGAAGAGTTGGAAATGGAAGGCACTGAATATGAATGCCACGAACCATATGGTGACATGTATGTTGAGCCGGGTCTGCCCGAGAATCCGCTGGAGTGCCCCACGGAAGAACAGCTCTTCGCTGAAGCCTGCCAATACCCCCACGATCAGAACAGAAACGATAAGTGACGGAATCGAAGCTCCGTTCATCAGAATGTTGGTGGTCGCTTCGGCACCATCCTCAAGCTGTCTGAAGAATTGCTCTAGGCTTTGGAAAGATTCCGAAAGATGCCAGCTTTTGTTCCATTCGATTATGGCATTCATTGCCGGAATCGAGCAGAGCAGTACGGCGCAAGAGAGTAATGTGGCAGCCAATGAGGGCCATTTGTCGACACACAGCAGTCGTGCCGGTAGTCTTGTGACAATCATCGCGGTAGCTACTGCCGGAACTATGAAGACAAGCAGGTCCTGGATGACCACTGTGATTTTTATTGCCGCTTCCGGACGGCTTATGATTTTCGGAATGAATGGGAGTAATACTCCGGATATCACCAGGCAGAACAAGAACATACACCCGAGCAGCCCCAAAGCTGTCGCGGAACGTTGCAGTCTGAATTGGTTGGCGTTGCTATTCGCCACGGGAGGTTGGTGGGTCATTGGGGTTCGATATTTGATTAAAAATGCAGGTAAAAATCTTTTACCAAAATGGAATATTCTTCAGTGAATCCCCCTTTCTCGTCGTGGATTGATAGGCCGTCGGTATGGCAGGGAGGGATGGGATGACCATCCGGTGACAGCTCGGCGAGAATTCTACGAGGCATCTTTGTCGGAACTGTGGTCACTCTTGTCAGGCGTGAGATATGGAAATGGTTGGCCATAGCCTGGAATTTCAAATCGTCTTCTCTGTCCGCAGGTAAAATCAATGAGAGGCATCCTTGCGGTGACAACAACCTGCGTGAGTTCGACAGCAAGGCTTTGAGGGTCAGTGATTGTTCATGGCGGGCAATCTGTCGGTTGTCCTGAGGCGATAACTCTCCGTTGGTGAAGAAGGGGGGATTGCTGACTATAAGGTCATAGCTTTCATCCCCATCGGCTGTGGGGATCGTTGCGAAATCCCCTTCGACAAGTCTCAATCGAGAAGACCAAGGGGAATTGCTGAAATTCCCGGAAGCTTCCGACGCGGCTGTCGGGTCTATTTCAATGCCTGTGATGACGGCACCGGGAAAACGTTGTGCCAACATAAGGGTAATCAGACCTGTGCCACAGCCGACATCAAGTATCTTGCGGGGGGTGATGATGCCGGATGACGCACTCTCTTCTCCGGAAGCGGTGAAAGCCCATGCGCCCAATAACACCCCGTCAGTGCCAACCTTCATCGCACTCAGATGGTTGGCCACTTCGAATTGCTTGAACCTGAATACTTTCTCTCTGTCGGGATTCCTCATATACCAGTCCGGATTGGGAAAAGTCGTTTGCAAAGTTAGTCAAAAAAGGCGGAAATTTGTTTTTTACTATGAGTTTTGTTAATTTTGAAAAAAATAAAAGGACAAGAGATATGATAGTAAATACCGCGAGGTTTGTGGTCAGCAATTCAACTGCGAAGAGCTGCCCCGATGATATGCGTCATGAATTTGCCTTTATCGGTCGTTCGAATGTCGGCAAATCATCACTTATAAATATGCTCACCAACCATAAAGGATTGGCGATGACATCTTCCACTCCCGGGAAGACATTGCTGATAAACCATTTTCTGGTGAATGACCAGTGGTATCTGGTCGATCTTCCCGGTTATGGGTTCGCCCGTCGAAGCAAAGAGGGGCGTGAGGAAATCGCCCGTATCATCAAGGAATACATCCTGACGCGTCGTCAGATGACTTGCCTGTTTTTGCTGATTGACGGTCGGCATATGCCTCAGAAGATAGATATGGAGTTTATGAGGTGGCTGGGAGAGAATGGCATCCCGTTCTGTATCGTCTTCACGAAGCTTGACAAGATGTCTTCGTCGGCTGCGAAAAAAGTGACCGGCGATTATTGCGCGCAACTGTTGGAGGAATGGGAGGAGCTTCCCCCTGTCTTCAAGAGCAGCTCGGTAGACAAGCGAGGGCGTTCTGAGATTCTTGACTACATAGACCAGCTTCTCAAACTCCCTCTGGAGCTGGAGGAATGAGTGGGGGCTGATGATTTTTGTCACGGGGTGCCGTTAAACATACGGTCGGGTTTGGGTGTTTTATTGAAAAGAACAGAATTTCTAAACACCAAACCTATGGATCTCAACGATATCAAAAATCTGGCATCAAGCGAAAAAATATCAGAACTGACTGACAAAGCATCAGCCTTGAAAAACAAGGTCGAGGATGTAGCCCATACTGTCGCGGAAAAAGCAGAACAGATAGGGGAGAGCATCAATGTCGATTGTGTCAAATCTGTAGCCGGAAAGGTCGGCGAAAAAGCCAAGAAGCTGGCTGATGCCATTGACCATATTCCAGGAGCTTCAACAGGCGTGGCGGATGATGAGAAAGTTGATCCCTGTCTTGTGAAGCAAGAAACAAGAATGCTGAACAACAATCCGCGCAACACCGATATGTGATATCGTTTGCCGATTTATGCCTGACTTGCACAAAAAAACAGCGTCACCGTAGTGGCGCTGTTTTTCCTGACTTCGTCACCTAAAAAACAGCAAACACTTAATTGATTAATTGTCAATTGTTTTGTAAATTTGCGTACCCTAATTTGGGGTACGCAAGCTGTTTTTTACCATGTTTATTAAGAAAAAGAAGAATCGCTCTGGAACGATCAGCGTTGTAATCGCCGAAAAAATCTCCGGCAGATATTCGGAGCTGACCACTATCGGCATCGCAAGAGATGAGTCGGAGATTGAAGATATCGTAGCCAAAGGCAAGGAATGGATCGATAGAGAGCAACAGCGCAGACATCCCCGGGTTGATCTGTTCGGCGATGAGAGGATAAGGTGCGAGCAGGAACGGATGAATGCCGAGCAGCTTTTGAACAGCATAACCAATATCACCATTGACGGAGCTGACCTGATACTTGACAGGGTATTTGACAATGTGGGGTTCAACTGTATCGAAGATGATGTATTCCGGAAACTGGTCAAGGCCAGGTTATCTTATCCGGCAAGCAAGGCTGCTACGGCGGAGTATCTCAAGAACCATTTTGACGATGACGTGAGCCTGTCGAAGATTTACCGCTATCTTGACAAACTGAGCGACAGTCAGCACCATATCGTCCAGGACATTAGCGTGGAACACACACGGAAGATACTTGGCGGTCATATCGGGGTTCTGTTCTACGATGTCACCACGCTTTACTTTTAAGCTGATTATGAGGACGAATTGCGTAAGACGGGCTTCTCCAAGGAAGGGCGCCACAAGAACCCTCAGATAATATTGGGACTTCTGGTAAGTCTCGGCGGCTATCCGTTGGCCTACTGCATCCATGAAGGCAACAAATACGAAGGGCATACGATGCTTCCGGTCGTGACGGAGTTTGTCCACAAATACAGTCTGGAGGACTTTATCGTAGTGGCCGACTCTGGACTGATGAACGGTGACAATATCGCAGATCTCGAGGCAAACGGATACAAGTATATAATAGGAGCCAAGATCAAGACTGAGAGCAAGAAAATCAAGGAACGGATACTGAACCAGCCCAAGGATGACCGCCGGATGGTGGAATACGGCAAGGGCGACGGCAGGCGGCTGCTGGTGGGATATACCGACGACCGTGCCCGCAAGGATGCCTATAACCGCGAGAAAGGAGTGCGCAGGCTTGAAAAGGCATACCGCAGGGGAACACTCACAAAAGAAAACATCAACAAGCGCGGTTATAACAAGTTCCTTACAATGGAGGGCGATGTGAAAGTATCGATTGACTATGACAAACTCGAAGCAGACACGAAATGGGACGGCCTCAAAGGGTATCTCACAAATACCGACATACCTGCTTCACAGGTATATGCCGCATACCACAATCTATGGCACGTGGAGCGGGCATTCCGTATATCCAAGTCCAAAATAGAGATACGACCTATGTTCCACTTCACAAGAAAGCGAATCGAGGCTCACGTATGCATCTGTTTTGTGGCTCTGAAAGTATACAAGGAACTGGAACGCCTGTTGAAACTCTCGAATATAAACATGAGCGTCGATAAAGTTCTGGCACTTGCTCAGTCCATCGTTACAATACAACTTACTCTACCACAAAATAAGCAAACCATCTCCCGCACCATGCTCATGAAACGACATCAACGCATCGCCACTCTATTCTCGGATGATTTTTGGGGTACGCATTGACGAAGTCAGGAAAAAACAGCGTCACCGTAGTGGCGCTGTTTTTGTAGTTTTTTCAAGTAGAGACAGTTTTAGGAACGTGTCTTATGTAGATTAGTAGTTTTTGGCTTCGATTTCGAAGAAACTCTGGGGCTCAGAGCATACGGCGCATACAGCAGGGGCTTTTTTGCCGATTACGATGTGGCCGCAGTTGCGACATACCCAGATGGTGTCTCCTTCGCGGGAGAATACTATGCCTTCTTCTATGTTTGCGAGAAGACGGCGATAGCGCTCCTCATGATGACGTTCGATGGCTGCCACCGCGCGGAAACGGAAAGCAATCTGGGGAAATCCTTCCTCCTCGGCTTCCTTGGCCATACGGTCATACATATCTGTCCATTCGAAGTGTTCACCTTCGGCGGCATCGCGCAGATTGGTCATCGTGTCGGCTATTTCACCTCCATGGAGATATTTGTACCACAACTTGGCATGCTCACGTTCGTTGCGGGCAGTCTCCTCGAAGATAGACGCGATTTGCTCGTAGCCATCCTCGCGGGCTTTGGTTGCATAATAGGTGTATTTGTTGCGGGCTTCAGATTCGCCGGCGAAAGCCTGCTGAAGATTGCGCTCGGTTTTGGTTCCTTTGAGATCTTTCATATTATTTTTAGTGTATGAGTTATTATTCGGATTTGGTGGCAGAAAGTGAGCAATCAGGACAAACTCCTTTATAATATACATCCACGCTATCGACACAGAATCCCGGTTCGGCATATGATTTGATTCCAGAGGGAATGGCCATGTCGAAGATTCTGCCGCATGTCTTGCAGATGAAATGGCTGTGAGGAGCCTGCGGGGCAAGGTCGTAATGCTTGTTTCCGCTATCGATTTCCAATTCCCTTATCAGGCCGGCTTCCACAAGCGCATGGAGTGAATTATAAACTGTCGTTCTTGACAAGGATGGATAAATATTTGTCAGATTGGAGAAAATCTCATCTGCCGTGGGATGCTTTTTAGAATTGGCGACAAGATTGAATACCGCGATGCGCTGTAATGATGGCCTTAGTCCGGCGGAATGCATCATTCCAGTCAATTCGTTGTCTGAGAATGTCTTGTGGTCAATCATATTGTTTAACTTTCTTGTAACGATTACAAAGGTAGTAATTATTTTCAATATTGAACAAATTCCAGCACAAATAAATAGTTAATAAAAATTAAACCGGCCTCAATCTCGAATCATAGGGATTGAGGCCGGTGAGGTCGATATGGTCAGCGGAAATCTGTTTTTACCACTGGTTGAAGTGGATTGCTTCCGGATTCCATTTATCTTTTGGGGTGTGCTGTCCATCAGGATAACCGATTGGCACGACCGCGAGTGGTATCACATTTGAAGGGAGATTAAGGCGCTGTGAGACCGCTTCAACACGTTCTTTGGTGGGATAGACACCGGTCCACACTGCTCCCAGTCCAAGAGAATGGGCTGCGAGAAGCAGGTTTTCGGTGGCGGCTGAGACATCTTGTATCCAATATTCCGGTTCACCTTCAAAGGCTTTTGACAGGTCCCCGCAAGGTACAATGGCGATTGAGGCGTGTTCGAGCATCTTGGCATACGGTAAGACTTGTGCCAGGGAATCAAGCGATTCGCGATTGTCAATCACAATGAATTGCCACGGCTGCTTGTTGACCGCTGTGGGGGCTGCCATGGCAGCCCGTAAAAGCAATTCTATTGTGTCACGCGGAATGGTCTTGTCCGCGACATATTGGCGCACGCTTGTGCGGGTCATTATGTTTTCAAGGGCAACATTAGTAGTGGTAGTGTTGCTATTTGTTGCCGGAGGATTTGTGGTTGATGATGTGCAGGATGTCATAAAAGTCATCATTGCGGCTGCGAAAGCCGGCAGTAAGGTTAGTTTTTTCATATGATTATAAAATAAACAAATGTTGATAGGTAATGTTTGTCGGGCTGTCTTATACAAATGGAGCCGTCGCCGGATTTTCCGGCGGCAGCTCCATTCTTCTATGCAAGCTGTGAATAAGGTCTTGTGTAGGATGGATATCTCCGTTGGGAAGTATCCGGGTCAGAGATTATTTTCCCTGATGCTCGTATTTGAGGGTCATAGTCGGCTGGTCGCAGACTTCGGTGGGACCGAAGTACTGAATGGGACCGGGATATACATAAGATGTGTTGACCGCCCAGTCGTCACGCTTGGATGCGTATTTGAGGAAGGGTGCGCCATCGAGATGAACGAGAGCCTTCTGGATAACGGGTTTCATCTTGCCGTGACGACGTTCCATGTTCATCATCATGGTGATAGGTATACCGCCGGCAATCCACTGTACTGAGGGCTTGGTCAGGTTGCGTACGGATGACATATATCCTGTAACACCGGCCTTGATAAGACAAGCGGCGTTGAAACCGAGGGCATAGCAGTAGTCAGCGTCGAAGTTGGAGGGATCGGCGCAACGTCCTTCGTATCCGAAGAAGTGGTGGAGGGGAGAGAACTTGCCGGTGAATTTGCCTTCGGCAGCCCATTCTGCCAGACGCTTGCCGACCATCTCCGAGAGGAGCTTTTCGGTCTCGATGAGAGAAACCTGCACGTTGCCGTGGGGGTCGCGGTCGAGGCTGAGCTGACGGGCCACACCGAGGGGAAGTGACTCATAAACAGCGGCGTTCTCGGCAGAAAGGTTCTTGATGATGTATGCGCGCTGATCTGCTGCGTCAATCTTGGCGAACTCTTCAGCGTTCTTGGCGAGAAGGTCGTTGAGCTCGGCGATGAGACGCTTCATGGCGGGGATGAACTCGATGAGTCCTTCGGGAATGAGGACGGTACCGAAGTTCATACCGGCGGCTGCGCGTTTTGCCACGATGTCGGCGATGTAGTCGACCACCTGCTGGAGGCTCATGTCTTTGGCCTCAACCTCTTCTGAGATGATGCAGACATTGGGCTGGGTCTGGAGTGCGCACTCAAGGGCGATATGGCTTGCGGAGCGGCCCATCAGTTTGATGAAGTGCCAGTATTTCTTTGCCGAGTTGCAGTCGCGCTGGATGTTACCGATGACTTCGGAGTAAACCTTGGTAGCTGTGTCGAAACCGAAAGATGTCTCGATGACATCATTCTTGAGGTCTCCGTCGATGGTCTTGGGGCAACCGATTACCTGTACGCCTGCATTGATTTCCTTGTAGTATTCAGCGAGGACGGCGGCATTGGTGTTGGAGTCGTCACCACCGATAATCACGAGGGCGGAGATTTTGAGTTCTTTCAGGATTTCAAGACCCTTGTCGAACTGCTCTTTTGTCTCAAGCTTGGTACGTCCGGAGCCGATGATGTCAAAACCACCGGTGTTGCGGAAGTCGTTGATGATTTCTGAGGTGAGCTCGATATACTGATGGTCAACGAAGCCGCCGGGTCCCATAAGGAAACCGTAGAGCTTTGACTCTTTGTTGATTTTCTTGATGCCGTCGAAGAGACCGCTGATTACGTTGTGACCGCCAGGAGCTTGACCGCCGGAGAGAATGACACCTACATGGATGGGTTTGGAGGGAGCGGAGGATGTGGTCTTCTCAAATTTGAGTTCAGGTAAGCCGTAGGTGTTGGGGAAGAGGTTCTTGATGTCTTCCTGGTCGGCAACCGACTGTGTGGGATGGCCTTCAACCGCTTTCACGGGACCGGTCAGCACGATGGGGAGCTTGGGCTGGTAAGCAGCACGGGCTTTCTGCAAAGCGCTTTTCTTCATTATTTTAGGTATATCTGTTGGGTTATTGTATTCTACAATACAAAGTTACAAAATAATATGCAATCAGTGTTGTTAAAAGATGCTAACCGGGCTTGCCTCCGGCGAGAGCGGTGACCGATGGTGATGAAAGGAGGTATTTTGATGCCATCTCCCTGATTTTTTCAGCGGTCATGGTCTGGGCTTGGGCGAATTGCCCGGTGTAAACTTCCGGGGTTAGCCGGAGGGTTTCGGCCTGTTCGGCGAAACCGGAGATAGAAAACGGGGAGTCGAGTATTCCGGCATGATTGGAAATTATCACATTTCGCACGGTTTCAACCTCCTCCTGGCTCATCTCTTCATTGGCCAATCTTGTGATTTCCCGGTTTATCTCCTTGATTACCGCGTCGGTATACCTGTTGTCGCATTCACAGCTGATGACAATGCTGGTTCCTTCAAGCCATGGAACGAGATTTGCTCCGATGCCGTAGGTGTAACCCTTCTCTTCGCGGATGTTTGTCATAAGCCTGCTTCCGAAATAACCTCCCAGGGCAACCACGGCGAATCGCAGGGCTTCATAATCGGGGTGGAGCCGGTGGATAGTGGGAATCTGGATGCGGATGGCGGTCTGGAGTGAATCGGGCATCTCTCTGCGACAAACTTTGCTGTCGGAAAGCAGAGGTATTGACGCGATTTCGCGCTTTATTCTGTCGGGGGCTGATTCGTCAAACGGAATCGCATATAATACATCCTCACACAAGCGTTCTACTTCAGAGGTTATTTTGCCTGAAAGGAATACCACCGGTTTGTTCGCCAGCATTATCCCGGAGTGGAGACGACTTAATTGCGTCTTGTCAACAGCGAGGATGTCATCGGGAGTGACGGAATTGGCCAATGGATGGCCGATTCCATACAATGTCTCACGGGCTATCAAAGAGGCTTGATATGATGGTTTCCTTGATGCGATTTCTTTTTCGGCCGCTCCTTTTTTCTTTAAGGCATCGAAAGTCTCTGCCGGGAAATCGGGGAATGTGATTATTTTCCCCACCAGAGGGAAAACTGTCTTTGCAGTGTGATTGAGTGAGTGGAGGGTGAGAAGAGTGCTGTGTTGAGTTGGATAAACCTTGAACCAGGCTCCGTTTGATTCGAGGATGTCAGATACCTCTTTGCCCGACATCCCTCCACATCCTTCCGGAAGCATATTGGCTGTCAGGCTATAAGCTGCCTGATGACCGGAATCAATAAGCCCGGCCGGCCAAATGACGGATAACCTGCTTACGGCCTCCTCCCCGGAGTCCAGTATCCTTACTTTGACTCCGTTCGGCAATATTTTTTCATCAAATGCGGGAAGAGATAACTGCGGAAAAGCGGAGAGTGGCGGGGCTGTCAAACGGTCAAGCATCTTTTCGGAAAATCTATTTCAGTTAAGATTTGAGAGGAAGGCTTTTGCGGCCTCAAGGTCGGCGGGGGTGTCGATTCCTATCGTTTGCGTGTCGGTGATGGCTACCTTTATGTTGTAGCCGTTTTCCAGCCACCTCAGCTGTTCAAGCGACTCCGCTTTCTCAAGCGTGGATTGTGGGAGGCGGGTGACTTTACGGAGAGTGTCGATACGGAAGGCGTACATCCCTATGTGGGTGAAATAATCGGCAGATGCTGGCCATTGCTCTTTCTCGACACCTCTCAGATATGGGATAACTGACCGGCTGAACATCAACGCGTTGTTGCGTGAATCCATAACGACCTTGGGCTTGTTTGGGTTTTCCAGCCCGGCAAAGGAGCCATCGTGGGGATAGGGGAGTGCCAGGGTCGCGATGTCCGTTCCGGGATCATCAAAGCAGCTCATAATCTGGCGTATCTGCTCCGGAGCCACAAAAGGTTCGTCACCCTGGATGTTTATTACCACGTCGGCATCACTTCTGAGATTGTCGTATGCCTCCAGGCAACGGTCTGTCCCGCTGCGGTGGTTTGGTGATGTCATTACCGCTTTTGCACCGAAGGCGGTCACCGCGTCGAAAATCCGCCGGTCATCCGTGGCCACAGCAAAATCGTCAAGCACGGATGAGACACGAAGACACACATGCTCAATAACGCGTTTACCTCCAAGGTCGGCGAGAGGTTTCCCCTCAAAGCGGGTGGAGGCGTAACGCGCCGGGATAATACCTATAAATTTCATTTTGAGACGTTACTTATTGCAGTGAATTCATCGCGAGATGAATGAAAGCCAATGGATTAGGAGCGTCGAGCACACTGCCTGAAATCTCGAATCCTTCAATGCCTGTGGCAAGTATCGATGGGTAAAGAGAAACTGGAATCTCTCCCGCAGCCACAGGATGAATTTCGGTGTGGACCTCCCTCAGAGACTTGACAAAATCAGTGAAATATTCAACGATATTGTCATTGGCGGGAGCTTGGGTCACGACATAATCCACATCCAGCCCGGACAGTTCTTTCAATTGTGCGGAATCGGCACATGAAACTCCGATGATGGCATGCGGGCCGAGCTTCTCTCTGGCCGCGATCAGGCTTCCCCGGGTCCACTCAGTGAGATGCAGCCCGTGGATTCGCAGCTTGTCTACCAGCTCGATGTTGTTGTCAAGCACCAATATGGCATCATTATCCTGACAAGGAGGGATTAGACCTTCCACTGTCTCGTCGGCCGGAGTGCCTGTGACACGAATCCATCGACATCCTGCCTGAAGGGCGAGCTCGACCTGTTTTCCGACAGGGTGGCGGCTTGAATCATCTGTGGCGAATTGCAACATTATTTTTAGTGGTTGTTTTTACGTTATGCTGGCGCAAATTTCGAAATAAATCCGGAAACCTGCAAGCGGAATGAAAAAAACTGCGTATATTTGCACCCTAAAATTTACTCGTTCCATTATGGCTGAAAAAATCGAAGCAGAAATGCCCGAAGAAGTAAAAGGGCTGAGTTTTGTAGAGCAGATGATAGTTGATGATCTCAAGGAGGGAAAGAACGGAGGCCGTCTCCAGACCCGTTTCCCGCCCGAGCCCAACGGTTACCTGCATATCGGTCATGCGAAAGCCATCTGCATGGACTTCGGAGCTGCCGAGAAATTCGGAGGAAAATGCTTCCTGCGTTTTGACGACACTAACCCCATCAAGGAGGACACTGAGTATGTGGATGCCATACGTGATGACATACATTGGCTTGGCTTTGACTGGGGTGAGAACGAACGTTACGCGTCTGATTATTTCCCCCAGCTTTATGATTTGGCCGTAAGGCTGATTAAGGAAGGAAAAGCTTATGTGGACGACCAGACCTCCGAGGAAATCGCAGCACAGAAAGGAACGCCCACCACTCCGGGTACAGACAGCCCCTACCGTAATCGTTCGGTGGAGGAGAACCTCGACCTGTTCGAGAGAATGAACAAGGGTGAGTTTGAAGAGGGAGCGCGAGTGTTGAGGGCCAAAATCGATATGGCATCCTCAAATATGCATTTCCGTGATCCCATTATGTACCGCATAATCAAGACCCCCCACCACCGTACAGGAACCCAGTGGAAGGTCTATCCTATGTATGACTTCGCCCACGGCCAAAGCGACTTTTTCGAGGGTGTGACCCATTCTATCTGTACCCTTGAATTTGTGCCTCACCGTCCGCTGTATGACTATTTCGTGGATTTCCTGAGCGACGGGTCGTATCGTCCGCGACAGATCGAGTTCAACAGACTCAACCTCACCTATACCGTGATGAGCAAGCGCAAGCTATTGCAGCTCGTCAAGGAAGGGCTTGTGGCCGGATGGGATGATCCCCGTATGCCGACAATCTCAGGTATGCGCCGCCGTGGTTTCACACCAAAGGCTGTAAGAAACTTCATTGACCGCATCGGTTACACCAAGACAGAGGAGGCGATGATTTCAGTGTCATTGCTCGAACACGCTGTCCGCGAGGACCTGAACGCCATCGCCACCCGTGCTATGGCAGTCATGAATCCGGTCAAGGTTGTCATCACCAACTATCCGGAAGGGAAGACCGAAATGGTCGAGATGGAAAACAATCCCGAGGATGCCACTGCCGGCACTCACTCCATGCCTTTCTCCAGAGAGATTTTCATCGAGGCTGATGACTTTATGGAGAATCCTCCCAAGAAGTTCTTCCGTCTCGCTCCCGGCGGGGAGGTGCGCCTGAAGGGTGCTTACATTATTAAATGCACGGATGTCGTAAAGGATGCCGACGGACGGATTGTGGAAATCCACTGCACATACGATCCCGAGAGCAGAAGCGGTATGGCCGGAGCGTCACGAAAGGTGAAAGGTACTCTCCACTGGGTATCCGCTGCCCATGCTGTTGATGCCACAGCCCGAATCTATGACCGTCTGTTCAATGTCGAAAATCCTTCGGCAGAGGATGGGGACTTCCGTGACCTCCTGAATCCTGACTCATTGAAGGTTGTGGAGGGCATCAAGGTAGAGCCGTTCATCGCCGAGAATGCCCGTCCCGGTGAGAAATTCCAGTTCCAGCGAATCGGTTACTTTACTCCTGACTTGGACTCAACTCCCGAGAAACTGATTTTCAACCGCACAATCGCGTTGAAAGACAGTTGGGAGAAGGCTCAGAAGAAGAATGTATAACGACGACGAATCACGAAAATCTGACGAAGAATACATGCGCTCGCTCTATGACCGCTTCCGCCAGGAAGTGGAGAGCGGCGCTGTCATAGACTACTACGAAATCAACGAGTTGCTCGATATCTATGATTATGCTCAGGATGAGGGTGACGCGTTGGTTCAGATGTTCGTGTTTCTGACCGTTGCGCGGTTGTATCCTGAAAGCAGGGAGTTCGACGAACGTATGGCGTTTTTCCTCTCTTATGTATCCCAGGATGCGGCCAATGATATGGTATCCCGTAAAGGCCGCAGAGAGACCGCTTTGTGGGATGTGTTGCAGATGTGTGTCAGGTGCTATCCGACCGGAGATGCCGCTCCATATCTTGATGAAATAATCAGGAAATATGACTCGCTTGATTGTGAGACGGTACTGAAAATAATAGATTTCCTCAGGGAGACAGACCAGAGGAATCTGCTGGTGAGATATTATCCGGAGATAAGCCAGCGGGCGGAGGACCCGCGTGGTTTTGCTTTCGAAGCAGCCGAGACGCTTAAGGAAGGTGCCGGATTCCAGGAGGAGGCCAGAAAAATCGCCGAGGAGCTTACCAGGATGGAGCCGTTCAATATCGAGGCGTGGCTTTTGTTGGCGAGGATAGAGTTCGGGCTCGAACATTCCGAAGATGCTTTGGCGGCGGTGGACTACGCGTTGGCCATAGATCCGGAGCATTTCAATGCAAGGCTCACCCGAGGAGTAATCATGGTGGTCATCCCCGAAAAGCGCAAGGAATCGATTGAGGTGTTGTCGGAAATATTGTCTTCCGATCCTCTCAATAGTTTCGCGCTTGAAGGCCTGGCAGAGGCCTATGCCAGGGAAAACCGCATAAAAGAAGCATGCGAGGTGTATGCCACGATGCTTCGTAACGATGTCGCCACTGCCGGATCGGGAGACCCATTGATGGTGATACTTGAACTTGAACCGGATAACCTGGAGGATTATCTTCAGATGGCCCTCGACAAGGGGAAGACAGATGGCAATGACTGGCGTATGATGGCGGTAGGGTTGCTTAACAAGGAGAAATTCATTCCTGCTGCGAAAGCCTTGGATTTTTATCACCGCAAAATAGGAATCACGACTTGGGTGGACTTCTATCTTCATACCCTGTATGACGCACGTATGTTCGAGAGGTATGCTGAAGTTTTCGAGGAGGTGTCTGACGACATGTCGAGCCCGGCATCCAAACCCGGTTTCTTCACGATGACCGACTACATACTCCTTGCGTCTGTATATCTTCGTCTGGGGCGGAAGGAAGAGGCCGCAAGCCTGAGCGACGCGATTGAGAAAGCCAAGGAGGAATGTCATTCTGTCGATGACCATTTCCGGTGGAGAGGGATAAGATTCACCGCACGGCTGATACACACGCTCGCCACTACCGACAATCTTCCGGTGAATCTTCAGGATTTCGATCCGCTGACAGTCGATTTTCTCTCATGAATTTCGGATTGTGGCGAAATTTCATTAACTTTGTGGCCGAAACGGAAAAGGGAACCCCGTGAGATTCGGGGACAGTACCCGCTGCTGTGAGTCCTACGCCCGTGTGGGGTGACACGGCTTTTCGCTCAATGCCATTGGAGTAAGAGATACTCCGAGAAGGCGCGGAAAGTCAGGATGAGTCAGAAGACCTCCCGTTTCGGTATCAATTATAAGCCTACGGGATCATGGGTAAATTATGCAAAACGGGCCGACAGGCCCATTTCATAGCAGAAATTGTGGAAACAAGACCCTTGCGCGTCGTGGCCTTGCAGGCTGCGATGCTGATTCCGTTGTCTCTTTTCTCGGCTGAACCTGTGGAGAAGATGGATACGGTGTTGAACCTTAAAGAGGTTATGGTCACCGCCCGCCGTCCGGCTGATGACATCATACCTGCCCAGACCCTGTCCGGAGAGGAACTGCATCGGCTCAACTCCAACAGTGTGGCTGACGCATTACGATATTTTTCCGGTGTTCAGGTAAAGGATTATGGAGGTGTCGGTGGCATAAAGACCGTCAACATCCGCTCGATGGGAACCAACCATACGGGAGTGGTATATGACGGTGTTGAGCTTGGAAACGCCCAGAACGGTCAGATAGATCTCGGGCAGTTCTCCCTTGACAATATGGAGGAAATATCGCTGTATAACGGACAGAAAAGCCGCATCCTCCAGCCGGCTAAAGATTTCGGTGCCGCCGGTACCATATATATGCGTACCCGTGCGCCGAGATTCGAGGAAGATGAAACCTATCATGCCCGGGCCACAGTCAGGTTCGGTTCATTTGACCTCATCAACCCCTCGGCACTTGTCGAGCTGAAGCTTTCCGACAGAGTGAACGCTCAGTTGAGCGCCGAGTGGGTCAATTCAAGCGGAAAATACAAATTCCGTTACCGACGGGTCAATCCTGCGGGGGAGCTTGCATATGACACTACCGCCGTAAGGCAGAATGGCGACATAAACGCAACTCGTCTTGAGCTGAACCTAAACGGGACTCTTGCTCGTGGATCCTGGCATTTCAAGGCCTATAATTACAATTCGGAGCGAGGTGTACCGGGCGCGATTGTCAATAACGTATGGCGTCGTGGCGAGAGAATCTGGGACACCAATTCCTTTGTGCAGGGACGTTACACGGGGCATTTCGGACGATGGACGATGCTCAACAATGTCAAATACGCTTTTTACCGCACCCACTATGTCAACAATGATGACAAGCAGGTAAAAATCGACAACCTGTACAAGCAGAAGGAGATTTATGTCTCGACGGCTCACGAATTCGGAATCGCAGAATGGTGGGAGGTGTCGGCAAGCTACGATTTCATGTGGAATTCCCTCGATGCCGATATGTATGGGTTTGCCAGACCTGACAGAATCAGCAATTACCTGTCGGTTGCCACATCGATGGACTTCGGGAGACTGAGGATGCAGGGAAGTCTGTTGGGCACATTCATCCATGACTCTCTGGACGGTCAACAGGCTCCGGATGACCAGAAGGTATTGACACCGGCGTTTTTCGTCACTTTCAATCCGTTGCGCAAGCGGGATTTCTCCATCAGGTTTTTCTACAAGAAATCATTCAGGATGCCGACTTTCAATGATCTGTATTATGCGGATATGGGTAATTCAAAGCTGACTCCCGAACGGGTGACCCAATACAATTTCGGCCTGGTCTATGACCACTCTTCCCATGGAGTCATTTCTGCGGTCAAGATGACAGCTGACATATATTACAATAAGGTAAAGGACAAAATTGTCGCTTATCCTAAGGGACAACAGTTCAGATGGACTATGCTCAACCTTGGGCTGGTGGATATAAAAGGGGTGGATGTCAGCGGGCTGATTACGGTAAATCCTTTGCCTAAGCTGTTTGTGACGGCCCGTCTGCAATATACCTTCCAGAGGGCGATAGATGTCACCAATCCGGCTGACAACTATTACCGCGACCAGATTCCGTACATTCCCTGTCATTCTGGATCGGCTGTCATAAACGCCCAATGGCGCGGATGGGGGCTGAACTACTCATGGATTTATGTCGGAGAAAGATATAACCAGCAAGAAAACATACGATACAACTACACCCAACCCTGGTATACAAGCGATATCTCACTGAGCAAAGATTTTACTCTCGGACGTGTGAACCTTCGCGGGCTGCTTGAGGTCAACAACCTTCTCAGCCAGGATTACGATGTGATTCTCAATTATCCGATGCCAAAGCGTAATTACAGGGTTACATTAACCGTTGAAATATAATGACCAGAATTCTAAAAGACATATTTATTTATTTTCTGCCGCTCCTGTTGTGCGTCACGAGCTGTCGTGAAGACGAGCTCGTGGTGCCCACGGAGTATGACATCATACCTGAGACTCCTTCACCAAACACCGCCATACGAGGTCTATATCTCGTCAATGAAGGGAATATGGGCTCTAACAAATGCAGTCTCGATTATTTCGATTATTTCACCGGACTTTATTCCCGAAACATATATGCCGAACGCAATCCGAATGTCGTAAAGGAACTTGGAGATGTCGGCAATGACATAGGCATTTATGGCTCGAAACTCTATGTGGTGGTCAACTGCTCCCATAAGGTGGAGGTTCTTGACAGCCATAGCGGCGTGAGGATAGGGCAGGTGGATATCCCCAATTGCCGTTATATACGGTTCCACAGGGGGAAGGCATACGTCAGCAGCTATGTCGGCCCGGTATTGATAGACATCAATGCACCCAAGGGAGCGGTATATGAAGTGGATACCCTTTCGCTTGCCGTGACGGCGAAGGTTACTGTCGGTTATCAGCCGGAGGAGATGGAGATTGTCGATGACTATATGTATGTCGCCAATTCCGGCGGTTACCGTGCCCCACAATATGACAACACGGTCTCAGTGATTCAGATGATTGATTTCAAACAGGTACAGCAGATTCCGGTCGACATTAATCTCCACAGGGTGAAAAAGGACAAATACAACAAACTGTGGGTGAATTCAAGGGGTGACTACCGGTCACGTCCATCAGCCTTGTATTTGCTTTCAAAAAAGCCCGGCCAAAGCCGATTGTCCGTAGAGAGCAAGCTTGATATACCCTGCTCGAATATGGCCATAAAGGGGGACTCACTGTATTATTACGCGACGGAATGGAATGAATACACTTCTGAAAATGCCATATCTTACGGTATAATTGATGTCCGGACCCAGGAGGTGATTTCGACGAATTTCATTACTGATGGCACGGAGAAAGAAATCACTATTCCTTATGGGATAGCAGTGCATCCTGAGACTGGAGACATCTTCGTAACGGATGCGAAAAATTATGTATCCTCAGGGACATTGTATTGCTTTGACCGTAATGGCCGGAAAAAATGGAGTGTCCGCACCGGTGATATTCCCGCGCATATGTGTTTCCTTCCACGATGACATGAATCATATAGATGTTGAGAACCTGACATAATAGATTGACAGATGAAGAAGCCATACATCATAAAACTGTTGCCATTGGGTGCGCTGGGAGTGTTCTCGGCGTGTTCGGATGACGCTCCGATGCTCAACCTGGGAATCGATGACAGTTACTACATATACAGGATGCAGAAACTCCCCTTGGCTCCTGCGCTGACGGGGGCTTCTTACCGGTGGTCTCTGGCATCGGGTGAAGTGTTGTCGACAGAGCGCGACTACATATTCCTGGCTGAGAAGGAGGGAACATATGACCTTGTCCTCGATATTGTGGATGAGGAAACCCCTTATCATTTCGAGTTCCGGGTGACTGTGCTTCACGAAGAGATTGATTACAGCCCGTACATATCCAAAGTATATGAATACAATCCGGCTCCGGGGCAATTCATAAATGTCATGCCTCAGTATGAAGCCGGTGAGAACTATTCCGACATATTGAAAAAGGTGGAGGAATCCATCTCCGGCACCAATGATGTCATGGTCTCGCTTGGAGGTTTTGGCGGATATGTCGTATTCGGTTTCGACCATACGGTCATCAATACCCCTGGAGAAATGGATTTTATGATTCACGGCAACAGTTTCTATGAACTGACAGACAATAACCGCAAAGGTGGTTCGTCGGAACCAGGGATTGTGATGGTAAGCTATGACCGCAATTGCAACGGAGTCCCTGATGACGAGTGGTATGAACTGGCGGGAAGTGAATATCATAATCCTGCCACTCTTCATGGTTACTCCATAACATATAATCGACCTGATCCAGACCGAGAGATAATCATGTCGGGGAACCTGTCGGATGTCAATTACATCGCCTGGGAGGATTCGGAAGGAGTAAAAGGATTTATGCCCAAAAACAGCTTTCATCGTCAGGAATATTTTCCCGCATGGGTTGATGCCGACCAGCTGACGTTCAGCGGAAGCCGGTTGCCTGCCAATGGTGTTGACGCAAGTGGTACCGGAGCATATTACATCCTTTACTGTTATGATTGGGGTTATGCAGACAATCATCCAAATGAGTACGCTGACCTTAACAGTTTCGACATCTCTTGGGCGGTTGATAAAGATGGTATGCCGATAGTGCTTCCGGGTGTGGATTTCGTGAAGGTCTACACCGGAGTCAACCAGTATTGCGGATGGATAGGGGAGACCTCTACTGAGATATGTCGTGCGCAGGATTTGCATATAATTTCTGCCGACCAGTCGATTCCTGACCCGTTGTGAATTACAATGATAAAAACTCAATAATAAGAATAATAATATAATCAGCTTGTCCGGAAAAGCGAAAGATTATCTTTCAACAAACTAAACACTAAAAAACTATGGCAAAATTTACCTTTTACGGTTGCCTCGCCGGGGCAACCGCAGCCCTCGCTACGCTCTTGTCGACCCCTGCGACGAGGGCTCAGGAGGAGGTCGATTTCTCTAAAGGTGTGTTCATCGTCAATGAAGATTGGTATGGCCACAACAACTCCACGGTCAATTATCTCCTTCCGGACGCAGAAGGGGGTGACTACTGGCATTACAGGGTCATACAAGCCAACAATGAGGACAAACAGCTTGGGGCGACCGCGCAGTATGGAGAAATCTGGAACGGAAAGTTCTATGTCATCTGCAAGCAGGCCAAAGACCCGGGAGCTGATATTGTGGGAGGCCGCATCAATGTGGTTGACGCGAAGACTATGAAGGTCGAGTATCAGCTTGAGGAAATCGGTACAGGAGACATCCAGGCAGATGGACGCGGTTTCGTAGGGGTGGATGAACACAAAGGTTATGTATCTTCAAGCAATGGGGTCTGGATTCTTGACCTGGATGCCCGGGAAGTTACCGGGATAGTTTCCGGCACGGAAAACGAAAGCGAATCCCTCTACTCAGGACAGTGCGGCACAATGGTCAGAGCCGCAGGGAAAGTTTTTATCGCGCATCAGAAACTCGGTCTCCTGGTTGTTGACCCGGCAGAAGACAAAGTTGTCGAGACCATCTCTTTAGATATTGTGAAGGAGGGTGCCGGAATCGGTTCCGTGGTAGTGGCCAAGGATGGTTCATTATGGTGTAGCGTGGCATCAAACGGTAGTGGAGGCACGCTGCCTTATCTCCTGCGGGTTGACCCTGAAACCCTTGCGACCGAAGTTGTGGAAGTTCCATCCTCGGCATATGCTCCTGCCAATTCCTGGTATGTATGGACTCCGGATGGATTCTGCGCATCCGCTTCAAGCAATACCCTGTTTTGGAATGGAGGCGCGAGCAGCTGGTTCTCCGGTTCCGAGATTTTCAAATTTGATATCGACAACCGCACATTCGAAAAGATAATAGACCTGAATGCCGACAATGAAGGATGGCAACTTTATGGATGCTCGATGCGAGTACATCCTGTAAGCGGAGAGCTTTATATGTCGTTGTCCCAGGGATTCGGTAGCCAGACTTATATGGTAAGGCGCTACTCGGCTAACGGTGAGAAGTTGCAGGAATACCCTATGATCGAGAACTATTGGTTCCCGTCATTGCCGGTGTTCGCCCAGTCTTCGTCTCAGTCGGGTGTCGAGTCAGTAAGCATGTCTTCCGAAAGCGATATAGAAATTTCTGCTGTCGCAGGAGGTGCTCTGCGGGTGCTCAACGGCAATGGTCAGTTGGCTGAGGTATATAGCTTGTCCGGTTCGCTCATTCTTACTCAAGCGATTGTTTCAGATGATTACTCAATCACAGCTGAACTTCCCGCAGGGGTATATGTGGTAAGAGTCAACACAACAAGCCGCAAAGTGCGTTTGTGATTGCGATACTGCCTTTTCTAAAATAAAAACGTCTCGTCTGCTGTTGAATTGCAGGCGAGGCGTTTTATTTTATAGGAATGATTTGTCTGAAATAGAAATCTCCTACATATGTTTTTAGAAATATGGGTTGGATCTCATTTCCCGGGCTATCGTGGTTGAAGGGCCATGGCCCGGGTATACTATGGTGGAGGGAGGAAGCGTGACAATTTTTCCGTTTATGCTTGCGATTAGTTGTCCGTAATTACCGCCTGGCAGGTCAGTGCGTCCGATGCTCCCTTGGAACAGCACATCACCGGAAATAAGGGAGTTCGCTGAGGGAATGTAATACAACAGGCTGCCGGGTGAATGACCGGGCGCGTGAAGAGCCATAACCTTGTTGTCACCTAAGGTGAGGACTTCACCCTCATCGATGAAACGGTCTACCACAAGCGGCGTGATTTCTACCGGAAGATGGAATTTCCTTGCTTGCTCCATTCGCTGTCGGCCAAGCGGCTCGTCTGACTTGTGGAGCAAGACGGGGATGTTGTAGCGTTCGCGCAGGTGGTCAACCCCGAAGGTGTGGTCGATATGGGCGTGAGTGAGCAATATGGCCTTGACCTTGAGTTTCCCCTCGGTGATGAACCGGTCAAGAAACTCCTCCTCTCTTTTGTTCGACATGCCCGGGTCGACGATGGCTGTTTCGAGTGTCGTCGAATCCCATACCAGGTAGGTGTTCTCCTGGAATGGATTGAATACGAAAGGTTTGATATTGACCATTTTTATGATATTTGTTCAGGCCGTTGTCAAAGCGGCTTGTAGATTAACTTTTTTGTTTCAAAGAAAGGCTCTTTGAAATAGTCGGACAGAGGTACTTCCAATGTGTCTCCTTTCGAGGCCTCGACCTCTGATGTCAGGTCTCCGCCTTTTAAACAAATCAGGCCATTGGGAAGTTTGTTGCGCGATTTTGAGGAAATGTTGCGTTTGGCCAATGGTGCCAGGGTCTCAAGGCGCATCACGGCCCGGCTTACAACAAAGTCGAATTTCCGGTGGCATTCCCCTGCATCTCCATGTTGCAGGGTCACGTTCGACAACCCGATTGACTGGGCTACCTCGCTGGCTACCTTAATTTTTTTCCCAACCCGGTCTATGAGGTGGAATTTGCAATGCGGCCATATGATGGCGAGGGGGATTCCGGGGAATCCTCCGCCACAACCGAAATCGAGGATTTCGGATCCTTCAACGGGGGTCAGGAATTTGGCGATGGCGAGACTGTGGAGGACATGATGGGGGTAGAGGTTGTCGATGTCTTTGCGGGAAATGACATTGATTTTCTCGTTCCATTCGGTGTAAAGCTCTCCAAGCTGGTTAATCTGGGTTCGTTGCCTATCGTTTAACTCCGGGAAATACCGGAATATGATGTCTGCCGCGGAGGGCATCGGAGTAGTTGCTTCATTAGGGATTTCCATGCTGCAAAATTAGGATAAAAAGCTGTGTCGGCAAAACCTTTCACCTATTTTTGGATATGTCGAAAAATTTTGCCAACTTTGCAAATTGTAAAAGTGTGCGTGTCAACGGGCGCATCAGCCTGTTTGACCGGTTTTTGTCGGACAGGTCTTATGTGAGATGTGGTTTGTCAAAAGCCGGTTGTGACTCTCCACGAGGGACAGACGCGCAAGAATCATACCATAAAATGCAATTCACAGCAGAGCAAATAGCCGCCATGGTTGGCGGCACTGTCGAAGGAGACGGCAACATCGCCGTGTCGACATTCGCTAAAATCGAAGAAGGTCGTCCCGGCGCATTGTCGTTCCTCGCCAATCCGAAATACGACCATTATATTTATGAGACAGAATCGTCAATCGTGTTGGTCAAAAAAGATTTTGTCGTTGAACATCCTGTAAAGGCCACGCTGATAAGGGTGGAGGATCCATATGCCACAATCGCGAAATTGCTTGATATCGCCGCCGAGGTCATTGAGCCTAAATATAATGGGATGGAACAGCCTTGTTATGTGGCAGAAGGAGTTGAAATACCTGACGATGCCTACATAGGGGCGTTCGCTTATATCGGTCGTGGCGTGAAATTGGGCCGTGGCGTCAAGATATTCCCTCAGGTATATCTCGGCGACAATGTTGAGATCGGCGACGGCTCAGTGTTGAAGCCCGGTGTCAAAGTATATCATAATTGCCGGATAGGGGAGCGGTGTGTGCTTCATTCCGGTTGCGTGATTGGTGCTGACGGATTCGGATTCGCCCCGACTCCGGATGGTTACAAGAAGATTCCCCAGCTTGGAAATGTTGTCTTGGAAGATGATGTGGAGCTTGGGGCAAACACTACAGTTGACAGGGCAATGATGGGTTCGACTTTGATATGCCGTGGCACAAAGCTTGACAATCTGGTACAGATCGCCCATAATTGCCGTATCGGAGAGCATACGGTAATGGCCGCCCAGGTAGGCATTGCCGGCTCCACCAAGGTGGGAAGCCGATGCATGTTCGGAGGTCAGGTAGGTCTTGCCGGACATATCTCAGTCGGAGACCGGGTTCAGATAGGGGCGCAGTCGGGTGTGCCGTCCAGCATCCCCTCTGATTCTCGTGTGATGGGAGCTCCTGCGGTGGATAGTAAGAAATACGCCCGCAATGTAGTTTATCAAAAAAATCTTGGCGAGCTTTTCGACCGAGTGAAGAAACTTGAAAATATCACTAAACAAGAATAATGAAACAGCTTACTCTTAACGGCGAATTCTCCGTAAAGGGGAAGGGCCTCCATACCGGCTTGGAAATAGAGGCCACATTTCTGCCTGCTACTGAAAACCATGGCTACAAGATTCAGCGCGTTGATCTCGAAGGAGAACCTATAATTGACGCACTGGCTGAGAATGTGACAGACACAGACCGTGGCACTGTGCTTGCGCGTGGCGATGTGAGGGTCTCCACCGTTGAACATGCCTTGGCCGCGCTCTATGCCGCCGGGGTAGACAACTGTCTCATCAAAGTGACAGGCCCTGAAATTCCTATCCTTGATGGAAGCGCGCGTCAGTTCAGCGAGGCGATAGAGCGCGTCGGGGTTGTGGAGCAAAGCGCCGACAAGAATTTCTACGTTGTAAAACGTAAGATAGAGGTGCGTGACCCGCAGACAGGCGCTCACCTTACCGTTTTGCCCGATAGCGACTTCTCGGTGGATGTGATGATTTCCTACGACTCTCCGGTGCTGGCCAACCAGTTCGCCCGTCTTGAGAATATGTCGGAATTCAGGCAGGAAATCAGCGGTAGCCGAACTTTCGTCTTTGTGCGTGAAATCGAACCGCTCCTTAACGCTAACCTCATCAAGGGGGGTGATCTCGACAATGCCATTGTGATTTATGATAAGGAAATGGCTCAGGAGAAGCTCGACCATATTTCAGACCTTATGGGTGTTGAACACAAGCAGGTCGATGAGCTTGGTTTCATCAACAACCGTCCTCTGGAATTCGAGAATGAGCCGGCCCGCCATAAACTGCTTGATGTGCTTGGCGACACTGCTCTTATCGGGCGTCCCCTCAAGGGTCGTATCATTGCTTGCCGTCCCGGTCATAAGATCAACACCACATTTGCCAAGCAGATCCGCAAGGAGATTCAGCGTCAGGAACTCCAGGCTCCTTCTTACAATCCTTCGCAGGCACCTTTGATGGATATCAATGATATCCGTGAGCATCTGCCTCACCGTTATCCTATGCTGCTTGTCGACAAGATTATCGACCGTGGCGAGACATTCATCGTCGGCGTGAAGAATGTCACTGTCAACGAACCGTTCTTCCAAGGACACTTCCCCCAGGAGCCGGTTATGCCCGGAGTGCTGCTGATTGAAGCTATGGCGCAGACCGGAGGCCTCCTGGTGCTTGCCACTGTCGAGGAGCCTGAGACCTATTCCACATATTTCATGAAGATTGACAATGTGAAATTCCGTCAGAAGGTCGTCCCGGGTGATACTCTGTTGTTCCATGTGTCTTTCATGACCCCGTTGCGTCGCGGCTGTGCCCTTATGAAGGGTGTGGCGTTTGTGGGCGACAAGGTGGTTTGTGAATGTGAGTTCATGGCCCAGATAGTTAAGAACAAGTAATCAAGACGCTTCAAGCATGAAACAGCCATTTGCCTATATTCATCCGGCGGCAAAAATCCATCCCAGCGTCGTCATAGATCCTTTCGTGACCATCGACCAGAATGTCGAGATTGGTGAGGGCTCGCATATCTGCAGCAATGTGACGATTATGGAGGGTGCCAGGATTGGTAAACACTGCAATATATTCCCCGGTGCCGTGATTTCCGGCATCCCCCAGGATCTCAAGTTCAAGGGGGAAGACACTGTTGCAATCATCGGAGACAACACTACGATTCGCGAATGCGTGACTGTAAACCGTGGTACTGTCGCCAAGGGCAAGACCGTTGTGGGTAACAATTGCCTCATAATGGCGTACTCTCATGTGGCCCACGATTGTATTGTCGGCAACAACGTCATCATTTCCAATTCGTCGCAGCTTGCCGGAGAGGTACAGGTCGATGACTTTGCTGTGATTGGCGGTGGGACTTTGATTCATCAGTTCAGCCATCTGGGCACACATGTGATGATTCAGGGGGGCTCGAGAATCAACAAGGATATTCCTCCGTTTGTAAAGGCTGGTCGTGATCCTATCGCTTACACCGGTATCAACTCCATCGGCCTGCGTCGTCGCAACTTCACCAATGACCAGATCCGTGAGATTCAGGAGATATATCGTTATCTGTATCTTTCGCGTCTCAATGTCACCGATGCGGTTGACCGCATAGAAGCTGAGCTCCCTGCCACCAAAGAGCGTGATGAGATTATTGAATTCATACGCAATTCCAAGCGTGGAATCGTGAGGGGATATGTCTGATTGAGTATCCCTTGCCAGATATAATAGACAGCCCTGGAATGGCTTAAAAAGCTTTCCAGGGCTGTCTTTATTTTATGGTTGCGGGGTTACGCGTCTGGTAGGAATGATTGGAAAGAATTGTCGGAATAGAACACGACTATATTGGTGATTTTTTTGTGGGCATCGGGAGAAATCGAGATGCGTTTGCCCTCTTCGGCAAGGATTGGCTGTGGGGCATTTCCGAGGGCTTGTGAGGCCATCCGTTGCGCATTGATGGTATTTGTCACATCTCGCCCTCTGCCGAGGGAATTAGGGGTGTTTGCCGGTTCTTGAGAAGGGATGGATGGTGATGGGGTGGTATCTTCTTTTATGGAGGCTGTGTCAAACATGATGTTCTCCTTCAATGATGTGTCATCTTGGGGGGATGGAGTGGCGAAATGGGGTGGTTGAGGAGTCTCAAAGAGCAGGTTTTCGAAAACATCGCTGGATGACTCTTCAATCGTGATGGTTTCGTTTTCAATATTATTGTCGGTTGTGGATTGATTGTCAGGTCGTTGTGCCGCGATGATGCCCGGATTTTGCCCGTTTTGAGGCTCTGAGATTCTAATATTTGCATTCGCATCCATCTCTCCCTCGCCAAACATCAACCATAAGATGGATAGACCGGGGAATGCGTTGTGAATTTTGTTTATCACCTCATCAGAGATTCGTTTGTTCCTCCCGTTTATCAGTTGTGACATCGTAGGGCGGGGAATGCCACATCTGTCAGCAAACTGAGATATGGTAAGTTGGGTGGTATCCATATAATGCTTTAAGCGATTTACCAAATCCATAGAGGTGATAGGTTAGAATTGTGAAACGTAAACAGGAATTAGCAAATTCCTGAATTATTTTGTCGTTGCAAATTTAATAATAATAATTGAAAAACGCAAATTTACATAGGGGAAATGCAAATAGGCGATTTTGAGGATGGAGTATGTAAATGTAAATCCAATTTTGTGATTTACAATTAGAAATAAAACGCACGAAATCGCAAATTGTCGAGTTGCAAAACGAAATTTAAAAAATTGAATCGAAAATTGCAAGCGGGTTTTCAAATGCAACTAAAAGGCCGTGGTGTTGCGTGTGAGAACTGTTATTTATTTGAGAAATTTAAACCAAATGTTGGCTTTATTTTTTAGGTCGGGTGGTGCAAAAGCAATTGGGAGAATTCTATTGTGTTTTCTGTGGGGAAACAGCATATATAAGCCGCTATGCTAAATAAAATGTTTAAGGTTAATTTATAATGAGTATGATTTTTAGAGAGTTGTGATTATTGTGAATATATGTTAATGGCAAAAATGGGGTGATTTTTTATCCTTGTAAATCAAAGAGGTGGATTCGTGAATTATGCAAATGTAAAATTGCATACGGGAACAGCAAATCCCGATGTCGAAATTTCCAAATTTGAGCAAAAAATCCTAGGTGCGAATGTAAATTTTGATAATGGCATCGCAAATTTGGATTGATGCAAACGTTAATTTGCATTTTATAATACTGGCATTTTGTATCTATAAACGCTGTTTTCAAATGCAACGAAGATTTATTTTGGTTATGTTCTTGAGTATGTGTTGCAATTGAAACCGCGTCGCGTTTGCAATCTCAAATTTTGGTTCGGCGCACATTTGACTATATAAATTGATATATGAGTCAAAGTCTAAAATTGATCCAAAAGTGTGCGATTTGAATTTTGGTAGAAGAATAATTTCAATATTCTCGACTGATGTTAGGTCAGTTTACAAATATAACATTCTCAGCCCCTCAAAATGTTGGTCATAGAGGCCTGTTTTAACATTTAATTTACTGAAAAGTAGAAATTTAACAGGCGTAAACAGTAGAGGTGTTACCTCCCCGCAAATTGGATGAGAAAAATGATCGGTAAACTTTTCTCACGAGTATGAGTCCATCCTCCCGCATTTTCCGGCAGGATGGCCCTTGTAATTCCATATTATCCCTCATTCGAGGATTATGTCACGGAGTATGGAGTCGGATGTCAGCCAATACTTCTCGGGAATCCTGTAGTTGGCTTCTCCGTTCAGCACAATATGCCCGGTTGCTCGTAGGTGCGATAGGTTTGCTTCCACCAATGATGCGGTTTCCCTGCTCCATTTGCTTTTTAATAGGGAACGTGAAAGCCCTGAGGAGGTGCGGAGCGAAGTTATGATGTAATCGTTGACTTTGTTGATTGTCGTCTCTGGTTCTTCCTGGAAAGCGGTTTCCGGAATCTTTTTCAAGAGGGCTTCCATATATACTCCAAGATTACACGGATTAATGCGTCTGATTTCACCGTCGAAGCTGTGGGCGCTGCATCCGAGTCCGAGGTATGGGGTTAAATTCCAGTAAGAAGAATTATGCCTGGCCTCCAGTCCTGGTTTGGAAAAGTTTGATATTTCGTAATGGTTGTACCCTCTGGCTGCGGCAGCCTCCATAAGGGCGTCATACATACGACATGCGGTCTGTTCGTCTGCTTCTGTCACCAATCCTCGTTCTTTACGGGCGTACAACCTCGTGCCGGGTTCGTATGAAAGCAGGTATGCCGAAAAATGCGGAGGCTCGAAATCCAGAAGGGAGTCCAACTGATATGACCAGCTGTCAACGCTCTGGCCGGGGAGTCCGTATATGAGGTCTGCCGAGTAGTTTATCCCCGATTCTGTGAGGATTGTCAGTGCATCCCGGGAAGATGTTGAGTCGTGGCGGCGCATAATCGCGTTTAGCTGACAAGTGTCAAACGATTGAATGCCGATACTTATTCGATTCACGCCTGAATTGCGCAAGGTGTCTATCAGGCTGCGGGAAATGTCTTCGGGATTGGCTTCCACGGTGAATTCCGAGATGTCTTCACCGCCGTATCCCTTGTTATATCTGATGACATACCGATGTATGGAGGACAGAAATTCCGATAGCAAAGGCAACGGGATGGCAGTGGGCGTCCCGCCACCGACATATATTGTGTCAATCGGCCCCTTTATTTCAGATATGCGTATGGCCATTTCCTGTTGTATCGCTACGATATATTTGGCAAAACAATCCGTGTCCTTCTTTAGGACGCTGTTGACGGGTATGGAGAAGAAATCGCAATAGGCGCATTTGCTCCTGCAGAACGGTATGTGGATGTATAGTCCGGCCATCGGTTGTTGATTAAGGGGCTTTTCAAGCAGTTATTTCTGTCGTTTGCGGCATATCTCGGTGAACTTGCAGAATGTGCATGCATGGTCGTTCTGTGCGGACACAAATGGAACCTCCGGATTGAAAAGATCGTCAAGCACATCAAGCATCATGTCGTTGAATTCTGTGACATATTCCCTGTAATCGGTAATCTCAAGTTTCTTGCGTCCCTTTGCCTCGCCCGGTTGTGATTGCGAAATCCTCAATGGCGAGAACGGCGTTGTAGCTACCTTACGGATAGAATATATCCAAGGCTGTATCGGTTCATTGAGATTTTTTTCCTGGGTAAGGGCCTGGCAATAGAGAAACAATTGCAGCATCGCCTTGGCTCTCTTGCCCGATGTCCCTCGTTCATGGAACATGTCTTTCACCTCCACAATCGACGTTTCGTCCTCTCCGGTCTTATAGTCGATTATCCTGAGGATTGAGTTCCCGTCCGGAGTGATAAGCCGGTCGATACGGTCTATGGAATACCTGAAATTTATTTCAGTCACGGAATTGCTCCCCTCTAACTGTAATCGTCCCGGATGGCCGAATTCTCCGGCCAGATATTCAAATTCACCTGCCTGGATTTCGCGTTTGAAGACCAGCAGGATATATTTTTTCATAATCTCCCCGAACAGTTCCGCGTCACCTTTCAATGGGGCGAGACTGTCAGGGCCGAGATTGTTGTAATGATTGTTTATACGTCTGGTGATGGCCTGCTCTATGGAGACCTCCTTTTTCATCAGGGCCTCGATGGCCTGCCGCGTGAAGCGTCCTCGGGGAAGGCTTTTCCGCTCAGCCTCATACAGGTCTTCCAGCACCCCATGGATGATTGTTCCATAGGTGCTCTCATCCATATAGTCATGGAATTCATCCTCACGCTTGTATCCGGCGATATAAGTCAGGTAGAAAGACAGCGGACAATTGATATACAGGTTTATGGCACTCGCCGACAAATACCTCGGGTTTTCCACTGCCTGATAACGTCTGATTTCCGCCATTATTTCCGGAGTTTTCCTGACGCAGATTTGTGCAGGTTCCCTTGACTCGACCCCATATCCGAGGATTCGGGAGGATATTCCGGCCGGCTTGTAAAGATGCAGCAACTGACTCAGATACCTCGACATCTGACCTCCGCCTACACCTTGCGTCCGGGCATCATACAACAGGAAAACCCTTGATGCCCGGGATATCATGCGATAAAAATAATATGAATATATGCTTTCCTGATGGTCCTGGGTTGACATTCCGTAGGCCCGTCGCAGATGAGGAGGGATGAATGACTTCTGATAGTGTTTTCTGGGGAACACCTTCTCATTCATCGATGGGATTATGACATTCTCGAAATCAAGTCCTCGCGCTTCGAGGACTCCCATTATCTGTAAACCGTTCAATGGACGTCCTTCAAAGTTGACGGTCTCGCCTCCTACCAATCTTTCGACAAGATGAAACATTGTTGAATCGGAGAGGTAGATGTCTTGCGGGCCGAGATATCGGGCCGAGAGTTCGCGCAGTCGGCCGATGGCTCTCAGGTAAGCCCGCACAAGCATCCTGTCGACCAACGCGCCGGCTGCCATAGTTGCCGCTCCCTCAATCTCGGTGCCGTCAATGTCGGTTATCTCACCGGATGTCTGCTCATTCTCCATATGAGACAGAATCCAGACAAAAAGATTCTCAAAATATTGGAAAACTTTTTCTCGGTCGGTCAGATTCTCAATATAATTGAAAAGTGTATGCAACTCCGGGTAATGATCCGAAAGATAAGCGCCATCGATGTTATACCATCTGTTTACATTGATGTCATACACTATGCGGCTGCATTCGGTCGGATATATCTGCCGAATCAAGGGGTGTGTGAGGACTTTCAGCAGGTCCTCATAGAAGAAAGAATGTCCTCCTGTCCTGTTTTTTCTTGAGCGCAGATGCATGGAGACAATGCTTCTGACCAAATCGGCTGCTTTGCTGTCGCGTAACCGGTACCCCATCGTTAGATTGACCGGATTTATCCATTCCGGTAACGCGGCGACGACCCCGCGCGCAAGGGTCTCCTGTGGGAGTATAATCGCAGTGCGACGGAGCGATTCCGGGTTCCATTCACCTCCGTCTGGATAGAGATGGCTGACAATTGCTCCGGCAAGTTTGGCTTGGCCGGAGTTTGACGCTATGCCGGAAATCTCGATTTTCGGGAATGTTGCGATAGGCTCCACGCATTCATATAAAGGGGGAAACAACCGGGCATAACGAGTCAGGAAAGCAGATGTAGTATTTCCGGGCATCAGAAATGCCGGGGACGCGTCGTCAAAGTAAAAATCGGCGAAATCTCCCGCAAACAGGCTGTCGCCATGTTTGTCTTTCATTTCAAGAAAGATGGTCTCTTCCGCCTTGGAAAGCATATTGAATCCCACAAATATATACCTTTTGTGGTCGAAGTCGTTTCTCTGGCGTTTTTTTATTATGAGGGTAGCTTCGCGGTAGGCCATTCCCGGATAGAACAGCCCGGCCTCATTCATTTTTCTGCGGAAAGTCTCGTACAGGTCGAGCATGACTTGCCAGAGACGGAAAAAACGCAAAGCACTTCCTTTGGCGTTTCCCTCCTCCGTTTGCTCTGTGTCATCCGGGCTGTTGTGCAGGATATGGTTCCAGAATGAGTCATTGTATTCAGGAATACGCTCTACGCGCCAGTGGCGTTTTATTTCCTCGATTACTTCCGCGTCGAGATAGTTGGAAGAGATTTCTCGATAATGTTCCAGGTTTGGGAAAAGCTGTTCCGCATCGACCATATACATGTCGACATCGTTGAAATCCCCTATAATCATGTCGGCCCACCGTTGGAACTTGTTGAAATCAACCATCTCGGCGATTTCTTGGGCCTCTCGGTTGCCACCGGCGTGTCTGAATATGACCTCGCGGTATGCCTGATATAGAATCAGTATCATTTCCAGACGTTCGGCAGGCTTGCCTGGGACCAGTTCCTCTATGAAACTGGAAATCGTGGTTGAGGCCGGATGGACCACATCTGTTTTCAGCTCTCGGGATGCACGGGCGAAAGCGTGGTGAAAGAATATTCCACTACGCTTGTTGGGAAACACAAAACAATATTCCGCGAGATTCGAAGCTTCATTTTTGATGTATGCTTCGGCTACGCTGTAAAGAAATGGTTTCATTTTTTCAACAACAAAATGACTTTGACAGCTATGTCGAAAAATATTATTTTGCCGTTGCCGTTGGCGAGAATGTCTTCCCGCGCTTCATTGAACAACGAAGAAAGCTGTTCGACATTCCGCTCGTTTATGAATGGAGAGAAATTTCGGCTGAAAGCCATCTCCTCCTTGTTGAGATAGTTGAGCTGGGCGATTTTTAAATTGGCGATGAAATTTTCGCGTACCTGACGCTGGCAATACCCGCAAAAACGGGCTGCCTGCTCTCTACCGAGGGCGGCGACATCCTGGCTCCATTTTTTCAACAGGCCTATCTTGCGCTGGTAGGCGAGACGCATGAGTTTTTGAAACAGCTCAAGGAAATCTTTGTTCTCGTCGTTGCTTGACAAAACTTTTTCCGCAGAGAGCAGGCTGCCTCCCGAAAGATGCGCGATTGACATCGCATCCTCAGGAGACAAGGAATGTCTGGATTGCAGATGGGCGGCAATGTCGCTGTCAGGAAGACGTCTCATCTCGATTCGTTGCAGGCGCGAGTATATGGTCGGGAGGATTTCGCCGGGTGTGTTTGAGACCAATATCAGTTTTACCCCGGGGAGGGGTTCTTCGATGAGCTTGAGCAGCTTATTGGCACACTGCACATTCATTTTCTCCGGCAACCACATCATCACGATTTTGCAAGTCGCTCCATGTGAAGTGAATGACAGTTTCCGGATTATTTCCTGCGACTCATCCACATATATCACTGGCTGGCCATTTGGATTCCCCAACATTCGCTGCCATGTCTCGAAATCCATATACGGACTTCCCTGTAAGAATTCTTTCCATAATGGCATGAAGTCATCGCTTGTGGCTCCTCCTGCCGATTTCAACACAGGAAATGAATATACCGTGTCGATATGGTTGAAAGATTGGTGCTGTATACATGAAGGGCAGTGACCGCATGAATCTCCGCCGGATCGATTGGGGCAATGGATATATTGGGCAAGCGCACGGGCCATCGCGAATTTTCCTATTCCGGCAGGCCCTTCGATAACCAAGGCATGGGGCATACGGTCATTGTCCGCCATTGCCTTTAAGCGGTCTTTGACAGATTCATTGCCGATTATATCAGAGAATTTCATTGGCGTCTATGGTTGGAGGGTGGGTGCCGTGATGGCTCGTTGCCTTCAAGATCATTGAAATTTTGAACGAGGAATCTCGTCGATGGGCAGCAGGCCGTTGACTATGGCGAAAATGGTGAGACCAGCGGGTGAATGGATATGCAGCTTGCCGCTTATGTTGCGCCGATGAGTGGCCACGGTATGAACCGATAAGTAAAGCTGGTTGGCTATCTCCTTGTTGGTCATCCCATTGGCGATAAGGCATACGATTTCTTTTTCCCTTTCCGACAAGGAGCTGATTTTCTCAGCGTCAGTCGAGGTGTCTGAGTTGTTTGCCTGAATGTTGTTCGTTCCTCCCTCGTTATCCGAGCCAAGGGTTTCTTCATTCTGGCGTTTTATTTCTTCGGTCTCTATTTTCTTCTCAAGACGTCTGACTGCGGGGATAAACAGGTCATCCTCGGCCATACAGTGGGCGTTGAGGTCTTGCTCGCAGGTTATTATGTCGAACAACGCAGATGTGAGCAGGTCGTTGGTGTTTTCCGGATAATACCTTACGATGATATCTTTCAGCTCCTGGAGTTTGGGGTCGATATGGACATGCCCCTTGGCGTATGATTCTATCGAGAAGCTCTTGTCGAGGGTGCCATCCAGCAATGCGGTGACATATGGAAACACATGGTCATTTTCCACCTCCATATGTGTTCTGACCTCGGTCGCGTAATCGTCATAAAATCTCAGGATGAGGAATCCGATAGAGTCAACTCCGGATATGTCGATGGCCTCAAGCAGCTTCCGGCGTATCATCGGGAGTTGGAAATCAAGGAAATAGTTATGGGCTTTCTTCAGATAAGCCATAAGCTGTTCCAGGTCTATGTTATCCGGGGAGTATGGATGTCCCGAGATGTAGTTTGCCACAGTCAGGAAGGTCTGGCAGTCGATTCCTTGTTCCCGACACACCTCCTCAACGGTTTTATCCCCGAATCCCAGTGGTATGCTGAAGCGACTCAATGCCATGAGAAGCAATGAGTTGTCTGAAATTATGGAACGCATCGTCTGGGTCGGACGGTAGGTGTTGTTAAGGTTGTCCATCTTTGTTTTTCCTAAGTATGCGGATTGTGACACCGATTTGGCGGTCATAAGTGGCGGTTGGATCAAGACGTGATATGGTGGCGGCGAAAGCTTCCCCCCATCCCATGTCAAGAAACAGCGCCAAGGGCTGGTTCTTTCTTAACGGTATGTAACCCAGCTTCATCCTTCTGTTGTCAATAGTGACATATACGGCGACAGCCCAAGGGTCTTTCCCGTTGTCGTTTTCCCTCACAAGGAGCAAGGGTTGCCCGATTGACAGGTCTGGCCACGCCAGGTCTGCGTCTCCGTAGAGACGTCCAGCGACATATGTGTCGAGATAATAGACTCTGTCGTTGCTCATATATATTATATGATGAAGCCGGTGGCTCTGTCTGTTGTCGTGAAAAATCCAAAAAGATAAATCGTTGCGGACAAAATGAAAATATTTTTTATTTCCTCCGCATATCTTTATGATTTCACCCCCAAAATTAGCGAAATTAGCCCGAAAAAACAAATAAATCGGAATATTTGATGAATTTCAATAGCATTATTTTATTACACGATTGGGATTTTTGTGGATAAAATTTGCATTAATGAGAAAAAAATGATTACCTTTGCACTCTAAACAGGACAATTTCAAACAAACTGAATTTTGGTTATGAAGTTTGACCCCGTGAATCTTGATATGATTTTCGAGACAAGCTGGGAGGTTTGTAATAAAATAGGCGGTATTTATACCGTTTTATCTACAAAAGCCCAGACCCTTCAGAACTTATATAAAGATAAAACGATCTTTATCGGTCCGGATGTCTGGACCGACGACAATCCCTCCCCCTATTTTTCGGAGGTGCCTTCCCTGCTGAAACCATGGCGTGACAAAGCCCTTCTGCCTGAAGGTGTGTCTGTGAGAGTGGGAAGATGGAACATACCGGGCAAGCCTATTGTCATTCTGGTGAACTTCCAGGGTATGTATAAACTCAAGGATTATTATTATGGTGAGATGTGGGAACGCTTCGGCGTGGATTCCCTGCATGCTTACGGTGACTATGATGAAGGATGCGCGTTTGCGCTTGCCGCCGGAGTGGTCATTGAAAGCATCTGTTCATACAAGCGGATGCGCCATAAGAATGTCCTTGCCCATTTTGACGAATGGACCACAGGTATGGGATTGCTTTACACGAAATGGAAAGTGCCGTTCGTGGGCACCATTTTCACAACCCATGCCACCTCGATAGGCCGCAGCATCTGTGGCAACGGTAAGCCGCTGTATGACTACCTGCCCGGATATAACGGAGACCAGATGGCCCGTGAGCTGAATATGGAATCCAAGCATTCCCTTGAAAAAGCCGCCGCCCATGCCGCGGATTGTTTCACGACTGTAAGTGATGTGACTGCTGCCGAATGCGAACAGCTCCTTGAGCGCCGCCCCGACATTGTCACACCTAACGGATTCCCTGCCGAATGGGCTCCTACAAAAATCCGTCAGAAACGCGCTCGTCAGGCCGCCCGTCAGGCTATGCTTAATGTCGGTTCAAAACTGTCGGGGCATACGCTTCCTGAAGACACCTTCATCGTGGCGACATCGGGCCGTTGTGAATTCCGCAACAAAGGCATTGATGTATTCCTTGATGCTGCCGAAATGCTCCGGACGATGGATCCGACGAGGAATCTCCTCCTATATATATTGGTGCCTGCGTGGCCCAAAGCTTCCCGCGCCGATTTGAAGGAGGCTTTGGATTCAGAGACGACCTCTTCGGCGTTGCCTGAACCCGTGATTACTCACTCGCTCAATAATCCCGACCAGGATGCCATTCTCAACCGTATCCGTCAGCTTGGTTTCAACTCCGGTTCGTCAGACAAGGTGCAGGTGGTCTATGTCCCCTGTTATCTTACCGGCAACGACGGCATCCTCGATATGACCTATTATGATATGCTCGCGGGGCTGGATCTCACAGCTTTCCCCTCATATTATGAACCGTGGGGATATACTCCTCTTGAGAGTGTGGCGTTCGGAGTGCCTACTGTGACAACTTCTTTGTCAGGATTTGGCCAGTGGGTGCTTTCCTCCGGGAAGAACGGGTTTGACAAGAGCGGTGTGTTGGTAATCCAGCGCAACGACTCGAACTATCACGATGTCGTGAAAGCCCTTGCCGATTCTATGTTGTCAATGGCCACCGCATCCCCCGAGGTGATTGCCGCCGATTCGGCAGCAGCCAGAACGACAGCAGACAAAGCAGAATGGAATTATTTCATTACCTATTATGTCGAGGCATTCCGCATGGCTCTCGCCGCTGCTGACAAACGGCGTGACGAGCAGATCCATGGCTGAAGCCGATAAGATGGTAGCCAATGAGACATTACATTCATCTCTATATAAAACAATCACACAAACTATACACCATTTCACTACATGAAACTCCAAGTCAGCAACACTAATGTCCCCGTATGGCGCGACATCACAGTGAAATCCGACCTCCCTTCGAAACTCAAGTCTCTTGAAGAGATCGCCAAGAACCTTTGGTGGGTTTGGAACAGCGAAGCCAAGGCCGTCTTCCACGATCTCGATGTGGATCTTTGGCGTGCGACCGGTGAAAATCCCGTCATGCTCCTCCAGCAATTGTCTTCCGAACGTCTTGAGGAAGTCATCGCCGACAAAAAAATGATGGAGCGTATCGAGCATGTGCATACCATGTTCAAGGAGTACATGGCCAAGCCCATGCGCGATGATCTCCCCTCGGTGGCATACTTCTCGATGGAGTATGGTCTTTGCAATGCTTTGAAGATATATTCCGGCGGTCTCGGAGTGCTCGCCGGTGACTATATCAAGGAAGCTTCCGACTCGCGTGTGCCTATGACCGCTGTCGGCTTCCTTTATCGTTACGGCTATTTCTCGCAGACCCTCAGCGTTGATGGTCAGCAGATTGCCAACTACGAGCCCCAGAACTTCAATCAGCTCCCCATCGAGCAGGTAATGGAGGAATCCGGCCGTCCTATGATTCTCGAGGTGCCCTACCACGACCGAATCATTTACAGCCATGTATGGCGTGTCAATGTGGGTCGTATGAACCTCTACCTCATGGATACCGACTTCGAGATGAACTCGGAGTTTGACCGTCCTATCACTCACAAACTCTATGGCGGCGACTGGGAAAACCGTATCAAGCAGGAGTATCTCCTCGGTATCGGTGGTGTCCTGATGCTCAAGAAACTTGGCATCAAGAGCGACCTTTTCCACTGCAACGAAGGCCACGCCGCTCTGCTCAACCTCCAGCGTCTCGTTGATTTCGTTCAGGAAAAGCACCTCGACTTCCAGGTTGCCCTCGAACTCGTCCGTGCCTCCAGCCTCTATACCGTACATACCCCCGTGCCCGCTGGCCATGACTACTTCGACGAGGGTCTCTTCGGCAAGTACATGGGCGGCTTCCCCGCTAAGCTCGGTATCTCCTGGAATGACCTTATGAATATGGGTCGTGAGAATCCCAACACCAACGAACGTTTCTCGATGAGTGTGTTCGCGCTCAACACCTGCCAGGAGGCAAATGGCGTAAGCTGGCTCCACGGTGAAGTTTCCAAGAAGATGTTCGCTGGTATCTGGAAAGGTTACAACTGGCAGGAAAGCCACGTTGGTTATGTCACCAACGGTGTGCATATGCCTACCTGGGCTGCTTCCGAATGGAAAGAATTCTATGGCGACAAACTCGGCCAGGAGGTCTTCGACAACCAGGCTGATCCTGCTAACTGGAAAGGTATCCTGAAATGTTCCGACCAGGAAATCTGGAACATGCGAATGACGATGAAGAACAAGTTCATCAACTTCGTGAAGAAAGATTTCAAGGCCAAGTGGCTTGCAAACCAGGGTGATCCCTCCTCTGTGATGAAGATTGTTGACAAAATCAACCCCAACGCCCTGATCATCGGTTTCGCTCGCCGTTTTGCTACATACAAGCGTGCCCACCTCCTCTTCACAGACCTTGAGCGTCTGTCAAAGATTGTCAACAACGAACAGTTCCCCGTTCAGTTCGTCTTCTCCGGAAAGGCTCACCCCGCTGATGCCGCAGGTCAGGGGCTGATCAAGCGCATCATGGAAATCTCCCGTATGCCCGAATTCCTCGGCAAGATTATCTTCCTGGAGGACTACAATATGATTGTGGCCAAGCGTCTTGTCACCGGCGTGGACATCTGGCTCAACACCCCGACTCGCCCCCTTGAGGCTTCCGGTACCTCCGGCGAAAAGGCCGAGATGAACGGTGTGCTCAACTTCTCCGTTCTCGACGGATGGTGGTATGAGGGTTATCGTTTCGCTGAGGATGCCGGTTGGGCTCTTACCGACAAGCGCACCTACACCGATCAGGGTCAGCAGGACAAACTCGATGCCGCTACTATCTATTCAATGCTCGAAAACGAGATCGTTCCTCTTTACTACGCCAAGAATTCCAAGGGTTACTCCCCCGAGTGGGTTCAGTACATCAAGCGCTCCATCGCCAAGATTGCTCCCCACTTCACAATGACCCGAATGATCAACGATTATATCGATCGTTTCTATCTCAAAGAGGCTGACCGCACAAAGCTCCTCACTGCCGACAACTACGCCAAGGCAAAGGAAATCGCCGCATGGAAGGAGAAGGTCGCTGCCGCTTGGGATGGCATAAAGGTGTTCGATATCGAGACTTCAGACATCTCGAATTCGGTTACAGGTACCGACTTCACAGTTCGTGCCATCGTTGACACCAACGGCCTCGGCAAGGATCTCGGTCTTGAACTCGTCGTTTATAAGACGATGGATGGAGAGGAGAAATTCTGCTACACACAGCCTTTCGATGTCATCAAAGAGGAGGGCAATGTCCTGACCTATCAGCTCAATGCCAAGCTCAAGGATGCTGGTGTGTTCCGCTACGGTTATCGTCTTTATCCCGTTAACCCCGCGCTGCCCCACCGTATGGACTTCGCATATACTCGTTGGATTTAATTCCGGTTCAACAACGATAAAAAAATCCGTTCTCGATTTCGAGAACGGATTTTTTTATCGTCGTTATCCGTGAAGGTGAGACGCGTGTCGTTATTTGCCGAGGATTTCGAGAATCTGTTCGGCGGCCTGTTTGGTGTTGACTTTGTTGATGATGTGGGTTATAAAATGATCCGCATCCGTGATGAAGGTCGTGCGTACAAGACCCATATATTCGCGTCCACACATTTTTTTCATCTGCCATACGCCAAACGCCTCGCAGACTTCTCCGGTGACATCTGTCAGGAGCGGGAATGGCAGGTTGTGCTTGGTCGCGAACTTCTGATGGGAGGCCGGAGTGTCGCGGTTTATGCCAATCACTTGGTAACCAAGTTCCTGTAATCTCTGATATCCGTCACGCAAGGCGCATGATTCCGCAGTGCAACCGGGAGTGTTGTCTTTCGGATAAAAATAAATGATGAGCGGGGTGTGGGCGTAGTCGCCTGAAGCGGTCACCATACGTCCTTCTCCGTCGATTCCCAGGTGGTTGGGGATGATTTCTCCTATTTCCATAATATGTAAATGTTTATTGGGTTGCTTGTCAAGTGAAGACTTTTATTAATAAAAACAATGTAGCATCCTCCCGGTTCGGAAATTCAGGGGTAAATAAAAAGCAACCGGCAACTTTCGCCTGACAGACCAGGGAGGAATTGCCGGTTGCTTTTTACAAGGCTTGGCTCCGGATGCGTGGCCTTGAAGCTAAAGAGAATTACTTGCCGCCGATTGAGTCGGACACGGTGAGACGGGCACGGCCTTTGGCGCGACGGCGAGCGAGGACCTTGCGGCCATCAGCGGTCGACATTCTTTCACGGAAACCGTGCTTGTTAACTCTCTTGCGGTTGGAAGGCTGATAAGTTCTTTTCATAGCGCTATGTTGTTTTTTATTGTTTACACAATTCGAGGTGCAAAATTAACATTTTCTGTGGAATAAACCAAATTTTGAGGACAAAAAGTGTTTGGTTGCCTATTGGATGTTTCTGTTTTGGCTTTCTGCCATATATTACAGCATATGAATAGGGTATGTTAGCTGAGTTGGAGAACAAACCCTCCGGGGTGTTTGTACTTAATATAAAGTGACGCCTTGTGTTAAAAGAGGAAACTAAGAGACGCTTGGCGTTTGAGGCTAAAACATAATTTAAGTAGTATGAGACTCTCGCTTATCACTTGTCTGGCAGTCGCGGCCGTCAGCGCGCCGACACTTTCCGCACAGACTTATTTCTCCCTACATGCAGGTACTGACGGGATCGGAGTGGATGTGTCGAATGTGTCGCCTTATTTTCCGGTGGTGGTCGTGCCTCCAGCTCCAAGGCCCTATGTACATGTCCCCCTTATGCCGGGGTATGTGCCTGATTATGTGCCTGATTATGACTACGGGCGTAGTTATCGTAAAGCCGTAAGGAAACATCGTGATGTCCGCCATCATCGCAGTGGTGTGGTACCTGTCGTGTACGCGATGCCTTATGGTGGATTCTTTTATGACGATGATGATGTGGAGGATTTCTATGAAGATTACTATAAGCATGCCAGGAAGCACATGAAGAAATATAGCAAGAGGCAGAAAAAGGAATGGGAGCATCGTATGAAACATCATAAGAAACACCATAAACATCATCATCACGATGACTGATTGTTGTCTTGCCGCACGCTTGCCATTAAACCTCTCACAAGGCTTGAATGTTTATAATCATATACGGCATAAGACTCGTATGTCTCACAACATCAACCAAATTCACTATAATGAAAGCTAAAGCAATACTTATGATGGCCACTGCGGCGATGATGGTCGCCTTTAGTGGATGTGTCAGCCATAAGAAATATAACTTACTTCAGGCTGACTATAATGCCTCGCAGGTTGCCCTTGCAGAAAGTCGTACCAAGGTGTCGAGTCTTGAGACTCTGCTTGAACAGGCCCGCAACGACAACAAGGAACTCAAGGATAATTATGCCGCATTGCAGCGTACCCTCGACCAGAGTATTATGACCAACCAGTCGGGCAATGTGAACATTTCCAAGCTTGTCGACGAGATAAATGCTTCCAACAACTATATCAAGAGACTTGTGGAGGCGAAATCCAAGAGCGATTCCCTGCTGATGGTTTTGTCAAACAATCTGACCCGTTCGCTCGATACCTCCGAACTCAAGGATGTGGATGTCAAAGTTCTCAAGGGGGTTGTGTATATCTCCTTGGCAGACAATATGCTGTTCAAGTCAGGTAGCTATGACATATCGCCGAAGGCTATGGATATACTCGACAAAATCGCAAAGATTATCAAGGATTATAAAAATTACAGTGTGCTGGTCGAAGGCAACACCGACAATGTGCCTATCAACCGTACCAACATACGAAACAACTGGGATTTGTCGGCCCTGCGAGCTTCATCAGTTGTTCAGGTGTTGCAGAACAAATTTGGGGTAGACCCGCAGCGTCTGACCGCAGGTGGTCGTGGTGAATACAACCCGATAGCTACGAATGCCACACCAGAAGGACGCCAGCTCAACCGCCGTACCCAGATTATAATCACACCGAGTCTGGATCAGTTTATGGATTTGATTGACAAGGCTCCCGATACTGATACCTCTACAACATCCAATCTCAGATAAGTTCCGGTCATAAACAACGAATGCGGCCAGCCCTTCATAAAAGGATTGGCCGCATTCGTCGTTTATGATTTTAAAGATTGGATGCGATCATATCTCAGTCGCTAAAGCTTCTGCCAGGAATTCGGATGTGTCGGCGACACACAGATTGCAAGCACGCAGCGGTTTGCCAATCACTTTCTCTCCTGTTTCAGGATTTGTGGATATTCCTTTCAGCATTTTGCAGACCGTCGCACCATTTCTGTCCTGGAATTTCTTAAGTATTCCGGCCATTGTCCGCATCGCTTTCACACGGTCACCTGAGGCCAGTCCTACTATCATTCCGGCTCCGGTCAGTGAGCCGCATGTGGCCTCAAGGCATCCCATTCCATTGCCGAATGCGTGGCTGATGGTGTAAATGTGATTCTTGTCAGCGCCGATTATGGGAGCGAATGCACAAGCTACAGCCTGGGCACAATTGTATTTCCCAGAGGATTTCAACGCGACAGCTTCCTTTATGATTAGCTCTTTGTCTGATAATGTTAGAATGGAGTTCTGAGATTCATTCATGGTCGGGTGTTTGTCGGTTTTCTATATCGTTTATTTCCCTTGTTATGCGTGAAGCTTCCTCATAAGCCTCATCCTCGATAGCTTTTGCAAGTGCTTCTTTGAGGCGGTTAAGCCGGGATATGGTCGATTCCTCTTCGTTATTGTCGGAGGTATCGTTATTCTCGCGTGGAGATTCATCTTCGTTATGAGAGATAGATTCCATCGTGAAGCCGGTCTCCATAAGAATCTCGCGGGTGGTGAAAATAGGCGCACCGGTGCGCATTGATATAGCTATCGCGTCGGAGGTTCTGGCGTCAAGTTTCACCTCATTGCCTTCACGGTCAATGAATGTCAGCTCTGAGGAGAAAATCCCATCCTCGAAATTGTAAATATACACTTCGAGCAATTGCAGTCCATAAGCATGCATCAGGGACGCGAACAGGTCATGAGTCATCGGTCGTGGAGGTATTATCCCTTCGAGTTTTATCGCGATGGATTGCGCTTCCATGCCGCCGACTACGACTGGAAGGCGCATTGGCCCGTTGGCCTCTGCCAGAATCAGGGCATATGCTCCTGACTGTATCTGGCTGTAACTGATACCGAGGACTTTTAATTCTACTCTGTCCGTACCTGATGAAGATATGTTGGGGTTGTGGTTCATTTGTTGATTTGGGCGAATTGACGCGTGTGGTTGGCGTTATGTATTATAAACGCCAAAAGACCGGATTTATTGGATGCCGGGAATTATGATTCCCGAGCCATGGCATATGTGCGCGTCCTTGTCGTATATCACGCCGAATTGACCGGGAGCGATTCCCTGTACCGGCTTCTCGGTCTCGACGATGAAACCTCCGGGAGTCCCGTCAGTCTCAGGCAACCTTGTGATGGTGGCTTTGAAGAATTCGGGTGAATGACGGTTCTTGAAAGCTATCGGTTTATGATCGCATGGTTTGCCGGCCCACGGATCTCGGGTTATGAAGAGGGTCTCCGACAGGTGGATTCGGTTGCCGTATTGTTTCTCCGTGTCATATCCTCGCGAGACATATATGGCATTGTCACGAATGTTTTTCTTCACCACATACCATGGCCCTCCGCTTAGGCCGAGACCTTTGCGCTGACCAATCGTATGGAACCAGTAACCGCTGTGTTCCCCGATTTTCCTCCCGGTCTCAATCTCTATGATTGGCCCCTTGCGCTCTCCGAGATGACGGCGAAGGAAATCATTGTAATTTATCTTGCCGAGGAAACATATCCCTTGGGAATCCTTGCGGTAAGCATTCGGAAGATGTTCGCGTATGGCTATTTCCCTTACTTCCGATTTCGGCAAATCACCAATAGGGAAAATGAGGTGACTGAGCTGAGGATAGGTGATTCGGGCGAGGAAGTCGGTCTGGTCTTTTACCGGATCGACAGCAGTGGCGAGATATTTAAGGCCGTCATTCCCTACTACGGTCGTAGCGTAGTGGCCCGTGGCTGTGAGATCAAACTGATGGCCCCATCGCTCCTCGAAGTAACCGAATTTGATAACCCGGTTACACATCATGTCCGGATTGGGGGTGAGACCCGCCTTGACTGTTTTCAAGGCGTATTCCATCACATTCTCCCAGTATTCCTCATGGAGCGACACCTCCTCAAGGGGGAGATTGTATTTTCGGGCGATTGCACGACACATCTCCAGGTCTTCCTCGGCCGAGCAGTCTCCACGGCCGTCATCAAGCCCGATGCGGATATAAAAAAGAGTGAGGTCGTGGCCTTGCTCGACAAGGCGGTGTACGGCCACAGCCGAATCCACTCCTCCAGAAATCAATGCTGCGATTCTCATGTTAATTCTTTCCTTACTGCAAAAGTAACAAAACGGGCTCGCTTGCGCAAGCCCGTCAGTTAAAAAAGTATGTCTTTGTCGTTAAATTACGACAAGGATTTCAATGCATATGTCAGCGTACGGCTACCTTGAATGTGTTTCCATCCACCTTCACTACATAGATTCCGGCGGGAACCTCGACAGTAGCGTCACCGTTGGATGCGGCTACCATACGGCCTTGCAGGTCATATACCTCGGCAGCAGTGTAGTCCCCTTCAATGTCGATGAGGCCATTGCCGCCACGGACATTGACTGTAGTCATATCCAGGTCAGAACCGATTTCCTCGACATCAGATACATTAGATGTCGCGAATACGGCGAAGCTGTGAGCAGGCACGGAGACGGTCGCGTTGGTGCCATTGACAGTCAACTGAGGAGTGAAGCCATAAGCCGATGTGATAAGCTGGCTGTTTGAGCTGGAAAGGTACTGCACCGGAACGGTAACTGTGGCGTTCGAACCGGTAACATTGGGGTTGAACACGCCGATGATTTCGCGGTTGCCCTTGAGGATGCGGATGTAGCGGGGAGAGGTGAGCGACGCGGTGAAACCTCCGGTTGAGAAGGTTGCGGTTCCATCGAACATATCTGCGTTGTCGCGGCGCAGCCAGCAAAGAGCCTGATAGTTCTTGTGGAGGGCGCTGCGGCCTTCATTGGAGAACTGGTCCCATTTCGGAGCGATGGCACGAAGCTTGTCAAGTTCTGAACCCTGGTCGTCATCGGCTGCTATTTCGCCAAACTGCCAGATCATCTTGGCTCCGGGTGAGAGAAGCATCTGTGCGGCCAGGGAGCCGAGACGCTGTATTGATGTTTTCTTGGGATGAGCGCTGGTGTATTTTACAGAGGCGTGACCATTTTTCTTCACTTTGTTGGCCACACGGGGTTCGTCGTGGCTTTCTGCGTAGTCAACGGTGCCGCCGACAGTCTTGCCCCAGGTAGATGAGTAGAAGCCTTTGGTGTCGTCGCATTTTTCGGCCCAGCCCATAGCGTATTGGCCTGCACCGTAATTGACATTGTTCCAGCCCATCTGTTTGCCGTTGGTGTAGTTGGCATTGTCCTCCTGAGCGGCGCCAAGCAGCTCGTTGATGTGGATTCCGTCAGGGTTCACTGACCTGATTACATCATTCAGGCGTTTCATGCGGTTGACACGGCTCTGGTTGTAAGCGTCGGTGTTACCGTAGGACGCATTGTCGCCGAGGCCTTTCACGAGGTCGAAACGATAACCGTCGACCTTGTATGTTTCCATCCAGAAACGAAGCACATCATCCCAATGCTGCTGCAGTACAGGGTTGTCCTGTTTGAAGTCGTTCAGCACGTTGTATGCGTGGGGTGAGGTCTCGTTGTAGAAAGGATTGCTTGAGATGGGATACATCTGATACCAGGGATGGTTGCCGTCTGACTGGTTGAACACGATGTCAAGGACAACAGCCATGCCGAGGCGGTGACACCAGTCCACAAACTCCTTGAGGTCGTTGGGGGAGCCGTATGCCTTGTCGAGGGCCATATAGCCGTTGGTGTTGTAACCCCAGGAATTGTTGCCGTTGAATTCCATCACGGGCATCAGCTCGATGACATTCACGCCAAGATCGGCCAGATACTGGAGCTTGGGCATCGCGGTACGGAGTGTGCCGAAATGTTTGCCGTTCTGGTCGGACCCGTCACCGGTGAAGTCACGAAGAAGCATCTCGTATACCACCATTGAGGTGTGGTTGGGAATCTTGAAGTTCTTGGTGGCATCGCTCCAGTTGTAGTTGTCGATGTCGCCACGGTATACGGCCAGCATCACATCGTCAAACTTGTCGTAAGGATACTTGGGCATTTCCTCCTTCCAGATGCCGGAGGGAAGCCATTTGTCGCTGTAGCAGTCGAGCATCAGCTTGGCGCAAGGGTCAGCGACCTTATACATACCGTCGACAAGATAATAGTAGGGATAATACTGGTTGTCCTTGAGGCCGCTTACCTGTGTCCAGAAATAACGGTTGCCATTGTAGTCCTGATATTTCATGACATTTTTGTTGAGGGTCTCATAGTTGTCCCAGGAGGGAACAAGAATGACACTCTTCTTCAACGGGGCTGCCAGACAGAATATTACGGATCCGTCGGCCTGCTTTATGGCACCCATCTTGGGTACCCCGCCGGGGTAATTGGCCTGGGCGGAGGCTGTAGGATAGGCCACTGTGACAGTCTTGGAATGTGTCTGGCTGCCGTTGGTGGCGGTGGCGGTCACTTCATAGAACTTCCCTTCGGTGTTGAATGTGTATGCCTTTGAGAGGTTCATGGAATTAGTCGCTTCGCCGATTGTCTGGCCATCAACCTTTATAGAAAGGTTGGATGCCTGGGTCGCCGAGAGTGAGAAAGTGATTGTAGTGGGGGCGCTGATTACAAGATTCTCAGTGTTGTAAGAGAAGTTGATGGCGAAACCCTCTTCGGCAATATCGAGGAAGTAATCCTTGGTCTGCGCCGAGCCGGTGGCGGTGCGGGCAATCACTGCGATTTTCCCTACTTTTTCTCCGGCAGCAAGTCCGAAATAGGTGTTGATGTTGCCGATGTTGAGTTCCCAAAGGCCGGCGGAATTCTTGACGAATTTGTTGGCGGCGGTATTTTCACTCCACTCGGTTTTGACATGCGTCCAGTCTGACGTGCCGACAGGGCAGACGCCGATATGGGCGTAAATCTCAGTGGCCGAAATGAGACCGGCGACGCCGCTCTCCTGGGCATTGAAGATTATTTTCACGTTCTGGCTTGATTGCTGCAAGGGGACAGGAGAGGTAGAGAATACCTCGGCTTTTACCCCGGTCATAGCAAGCCATACCATTGCCACGAATAGCAAAAGATGTTTTTTCATGGGAAAATGAATGAAAGTATGAATGTTTAGGTTGAAAAAATTCAAGAAATATGGTCTGTCAGATATGATAGACAGGTAAGTATATAATCTTACAGCTACAAAGTTAGGTGTTTTATAGGATTCTGCCAAATCCGGCAGCTATGAGTTGTGTGCTTTTCAAGTTAATTCATATCGGAAAACATAATTTTAGTGAAATCCGGTAAACGCGAAGGTGGGCGGGGAACGATTTCCCGCCCACCTTCGCGTGGTTTTACGCAATGTCAGGCTTGTCGTGTCACAAGGTGAGTCCATCCCCGGAGACGGCTTTCGGTCAGTTCCGGATGGTTGACTTCGTCCAGGAGGAGGCCGTATGCCTCCAGCGAATTCTCCGGTTTGGCAGCCGAATGGTCGAAATCATAACCTATGGTGTCGTAGGGGGCGATAAACTGTGCCCCGGTTTTCACCAACCGGTCATGAAGTTCGCCTACTCCCGAACAGAATGTGTCACGCATAGTCTCGTCGCCACACCCGAAGAGTGCGATTTTCTTTCCTCTCAGATCCAGTTCCTCAAGTCCGTCGAGGAAGTCATACCAATCATCTTCAAGGTCTCCGTTCCCCCATGTCGAGGTTCCGAGAATCATCAGCTCATAATCCCCGGCTTTGGAGGGGGCGGTCAAACCTACATTCAAGATATCTTCAGAGCTTACGCCAAGAAGTTCGCCGATACGTTTGGCGATTTTTTCTGTTGTTCCGGTGGCGGTACCGTAGAATATGCCGGTCTTTTTCATTGTAGCAGTTGAAAAGGGTTGTTTTGTCATTTTAACAATTAAAGCTCCCCCTTGGTTCGGCTGCTGTTGAAGGTTTCCCTTAAGACTTGGTGGCGATTAATCAGGAAAGAGCCTTTAGCTCCTTTTCAAGCTGGGCCGCCACTTTAGAGGCGAGGAAATGTTTGCGTGCATAATCCGCGCAGTTCGCGGCCATCTCTCCGGCCAGGGTCGGATTGTCGATGAGGTTCTCTATCAACCGGCAAAATTCAGCCGGATCTGTCGATTCCGTCAGGTATCCCATTTCCCCGTTACGGAAGAAATCTTTCACGCCACCGACGGGACGGCTGATGACAGGCAATCCGAATGCCATCGCTTCCAGGACGGAAGTTGCCATGCCTTCGGGATGCTCTGTCGGCAGGATATATATGTCGCTGTCGAGGAATGCTTGTCTGATTTCATTGCCGCTGATGTGCCCCGTGAACCGGATTCCGGAAAGACCATTTTCTTTGACATAGGCAATCGCGTCATCTAATGCTCCTCCGTCTCCCGCCACTGTCAGTGTCAGCTCAGGATGCTTTTTTTGGAGCAACCTGAATGTGTCAATGGTGGTAAAGATGCCTTTCTCTTTGGTGATGCGGGCCAGAAACAGCAGGTTCTTGATTTTGCGTGGTGTCGAAGGTGATGGAGGAGCGACCCCTTCGACCAGAGAATCGGCTACTTTGGTGGTGGTGAGTATTATGGGGGATGTCACTCCTGCCTCTTTGAGCTGCCGTTCGAAATCCGAGCATAGCAGGAAAATCCCTTTTGCCTGGTTCAGGGTGTCGGCCATCTCTTGGCGGTTAAGGTTGTTGACGTAGTTGTTGTCCCAGCCGTGGAACATCACCGCGACAGGCACATTGAGATGCCGGGCGATTCTCATGAAGAGCATGTCGCGAGGATATGCCTTGCGGTTGAATGACGGATTAATCAGAACTATGTCAGGCCGTCTTAACACGCATTGAAATGCGAATTTTGCATAATCCCACGGCAGCCACCATAAGCCGCTGCATCCTTCACGGCGTTTGCCGATACGGTTATACACTACATTTTCAGACCAATGGGGGCGCAGACCAACGAAATGGTTGGTCACGCCCCCATGGATATGTCTGTAATCAGGAAGATTTACAAGTACTTTCATTATTTGCGTTGGAGGATGTATGAGCGGTGGGGAGCGGCTGCGCCATGAAGACGGCCATTTTTCACCTTGAACTCGATACCGTATACATTGTCCTTATAGGTTCCGTTGGGGAGTCCGGTGGGAACATCAACGAAATTGGCGGAGTCGGAAATATTGACAATGGCGGCTCCTTTTTTGCCTCGGTTGACAACAAGAATCTGTCCGTTCTCGCTTGTCTGGATATCCTCTTTCTGCCCTGACATGTCATGGCGGAATTTGTTTACGGCCACAACTTCAGGATGGAAGAACTCGTCGTTGCCTCTTGCTCCGAGAAGATTGTCACCCCAATAATTCTGACGGGTGGAGTTCATCGGGCGAGAGAAGAACAGAGGCACACCGTTCTGACGTGCGGTAAGGAATACCCAGCCTGTACGGATCTGCTCGTCTGTCAGACCTGCGCTTTCGTGGGCGTTGCAATATGTGTCGTGGCTTTCCACCCATGTGGTGAGGAACTCGGGAGCTGCCTGATGATCCCAGTTTGTGAGGTCTATCCCTTTGGCGGATTTCTTCTCAAGGGCTTCACGGAGATGATAGCCATAGCCGGAAGCGGTCTGTCCGAAGTAATCGGCATATTCGGCCTCAGGCACATTGCGGTCCTGCAGGACTTCGCCATACACAAACAGCGAGTCATAGGGGAGGGCGAGTTTCACACCTTTCACTGCCTTGCGGCCGGTTGCGACATCCCAGAAATCATTTTCCTTAACGCCTGAAGCCTTGTCTACTGGATCGGAATGTACTCCGATATGCTTGGCGGTGTCATAACGGAATCCGCGCACACCCATATTGAGAAGTTCGTTGACGAAATCCATGTAATATTTCTGGAAGTCGGGGTTCTCGGTGTTGACATCGGGCAGTCCTCCGGTGCCTTCGAGAGTACATTGGTAACGGTCGTTGTAGTCGCGGATAGGGGACAGGCCGGTGGAATGATACATCTTGTCACGGCCACCGACAGCCTTGTAGAATTCGGGACTTACGGCGTCAATATCGAAGGCGGTGTGGTTGGGCAGCACATCCACGATTACTTTCACGTTGTATTTGGCTGCGGAGTCGAGCATCTGCTTCATCTCCTGCTTAGTGCCGACGATGGCATTGCCGATTTTCCAGTCTGTGGGCTGGTAATAATAATACCAGTTACCTTCCTTCCCCTCCTGGTCGAACAGTTTCTTGGTCGAGCCGTAAGGATCGTAACAATGCTGTACCGGAGAGGTCTGGACCATCGTGTAGCCGGATTTCGCGATCAATGCCATATTCTCGGCGATTGTCGGGAAATTCCAGCTCCAGGCATGGAGTATGGTTTCAGTATTGGTTGCGTCAGGATTGTGGGTCACGCGGTCTTTCGCTCCCATGGGGAAGGCGAGAAACAAAGAAGCCGCGGCCAAAGAGAATGTAAGTTTTTTCATGATGTAGTCAAGTAACCTTTTTATTAATGGTTTTCCTTGCAAATTTAAGGAAAATATCCGACACGGAAAATCCCGTGCCGGATATTTCAATGAATATTTTTGTCAACTTGAGGAAAAACAGGGTTATTTCCTCGTTGCTTTCTGTCAGGCGTTCTCTTTCACTTCGGGAGCGATGAGCTTGTAGCCCTTGCCGTGGATGTTTATAATCTCGATTGACGGATCATCCTTGAGGTGTTTGCGCAGCTTTGTGATATATACATCCATCGAACGGGCATTGAAATAGTTGTCGTCGATCCAGATGGTCTTCAACGCGTAGTTGCGTTCGAGGATTTCATTCACATGGGCACACAGCAGGCTGAGGAGTTCCGATTCTTTGGTGGTCAGTTTTGTTACCTTGTCGCCAATCATCAACACCTGTTTCTGGGTGTCGAAAGTGAACATGCCGATTTTGTACATTGTCACCTCTTTCCCCTTTTTGCCTCTGACACGGCGCAGGATGGCCTCGATACGGAACACGAGTTCCTCCATCGAGAATGGCTTGGTGATATAGTCGTCGGCTCCGATTTTGAAGCCTTCAAGGATGTCTTCCTTGATTGTCTTCGCGGTCAGGAAGATGATGGGGACTTCGCTGTTGACGGCCCTGATTTCCTGCGCGAGAGTGAAGCCGTCTTTTTTCGGCATCATCACGTCGAGGACGCAGATGTCGTATTTCCCCTTCAGGAACGCGCGGTAGCCTGCCTCTCCGTCGGCGTACAGGTCGGCGTTGAATCCTTTGGCCTGGAGGTATTCGCGGAGCAGCATGCCCAGATTTTCATCATCCTCGCAAAGGAGGATTCTCATACGGTCATCCATAGTCTGAAAAGTTTTATTATATTTATATAAGATTTAACTATTGTGATTTGTTCACCGGAGTGATGTGAATTTGTCAATATTACAAGAGGTTATTCCTTCGGATGGCTTTCCTCCTCGGACGAAAGCAACGGCAACGTGATTATGAACCGGGTGCCTTTCCCGAGGTCGCTCTCTGCTGTTATGGTGCCACCCATAAGGCCGAGCATCTTGTAGACATAGGCCAGCCCGAGGCCGAACCCCTTGACATCATGGCGGTTGCCGGTGGACACACGGAAAAATTTCTCGAATATCTTCTTGAGGTCTTCTTTCTTGATTCCGATGCCGTTGTCAGCAATGGTGATTCGCAGCTTGTCACCGGGAATGTTTTTGGTGGAGACTGTCAGCTCGAGGGGAGTATCCTCCTTGCGGTATTTCACTGCATTGTCGAGGAGATTGAAGATGACATTGGTGAAATGCATCTCGTCGACATTCACGATGGCGTCTTCGGCGTCAAAGCTTGCCGTGATATGGCCGCCGTATTTCTCGACTTTGAGTCTGAATGTGTTGACCACATTGGAGATAAGGGTGTTGGCATCGACATCCTGTAGTCTCAACGTGCCCTTCTTCTTGTCGAACATCGACATCTGCAACACCTTCTCAACCTGGAAGCGGAGTCGTTTGGTCTCGTCGTTGATTACTCCGGATATATGTTGCAGCATCGTGGGGGATTTCCTTACCGACGGATCATTGAGCATCTGTGCGGCCAGTGAGATGGTCGAGATGGGGGTCTTGAACTCGTGGGTCATGTTGTTGATGAAGTCGTTCTTCATCTCGGTCAGCTTTTTCTGGCGGAAAGCCAGTATGATTGTGTAGAGAAACACGATCAGTAGAATGAAGGTGAAGATGAACGACGGAATCATGAATTTCAATGAACTGAGGATGTACTTGTCCTTTGAGGGGAAATACACCTTCAGGTAATTCTTTTTCGTGGCGGGGTCATTATGGAAGAGCGACTGCACGAACATTGAATTTTCCACATTCACGGGATTGACATTCCCGAAACCGCTTGAATGATAGAAAACATGGCCGTTACGGCTTACAACGGCAAATTCAAACGGCAAATCGAGACCATTGTTCTCCAGCTCTTTCTTGAGGTAATTACGGACAGCTACCGAATCGGCCCTTTCCTGTATGGGGCGGTCGGCGGCCTTGTTCATAATGTTGATTATCACATCATCAATGATGCCCTTCTGGTAGAGATACTGCCCTTTGAGCTCCTCGCGCATTGAGTTGTAGCTTGTCGCCACATTGTTTTGCTCGCTCTGCAACTTGTAAATCTTGTCGGCATCGGCTTTCACGGTCACATCCCCGACAAGTCCGCTGTGGGTGGTGAATGAGTATTTTATTCCACCCAGGTGAGGGGTGCCTCCGTATTGGGTGTAAACCGACGAGGATTCCACCTCGGCCACATCCTCCTCCAGGTAATATTTGGTTTCATCCTGCTCAAGAAGCGAGGACACGGCGTAAAGACTGCGCTTCACACCTTCGGCGAACTGGTCGTTGCGCATCCTGATCATACTCTCCATATATATTATCTGTATATAGAGCAGTCCCATGAAAGTCAGCGCCATCAGCACTGTCAGCAGCCATATTGTGGATTTCTTCATAATCTCAGGGGTGTATTCCTTGGTATGATGGTTTGACTCATCCCTTTGGCAATTTTAACAATTGTATTAAAGGATAGTTGTCTCCACAGGGGAGAATATCAGGTAAATTTTCAATTTACGATATCGTCAAATCCCAATCGGGAGAATGCTTTTAACATTTAACGTCAAAATTAACATATTAGTCTTAAATAGAGGGGTGTAATTAGACTAATATTCCAATAATAATACTTTTTGACCAAAATTTGGAATTCTGTGAGAAAAGTTGTAATTTTGCACGTCATTACGCGGTCTCGCCGCAAGGTTCTTTACACCTGATAATCCAAATTAAACTACCATACAGACTTTATGGCAACAACAGCTGACTTTAAGAACGGCATGTGCCTCGATATCGACGGCAACTATTTCTTTATTGTTGAATTCCTTCATGTAAAGCCTGGCAAAGGCCCGGCCTTCGTCCGCACCAAGCTTCGTAATGTGAAGACCGGTCGTATCCTTGACAAGACCTGGAACTCTGGCGTCAAGGTTAACGAGGTGCGTATCGAGCGTCGCCCTTATCAGTACTCATACAAGGATGAGATGGGCTACCATTTCCTCCACACAGAGACCTGGGAAGAGATTATCGTTCCCGGCGAGAGCATTGAGGGTGTGGAATTCCTCAAAGACGGAGACATCGTGGAGGCTATGGTGCATGCAGCATCCGAGACCGTGTTGACTTGTGAAATGCCTGCCAACGTTGTCCTTGAAATCAAATATACCGAGCCCGGCATCAAGGGTGACACCGCTACCAACACTCTCAAGCCTGCTGAGGTTGAGACCGGTGCTACTGTCCGCGTTCCTCTCTTCTGCAACATCGGCGACAAGATTCGTGTCGACACCCGTTCCGGCGACTATCTCGAACGTGTGAAAGCATAATCACTATTTGCCAATTGATTAAAAACGAGTTTCCCGGAATCGCACGATTCCGGGAAACTCGTTTTTTAGATTAGGGGAGGGGTCAGCCTTCGATGGCCTTGGAATTACGGTAATTGGAAATCACCTTCCAGCAGATTACTGCGATGACCGCGCCGATAACCGGGCCGACAACCATTATCCAGAAATCAGGCCACGCCGCGCTGTCCCAGAGAGCCGGGCCAAAACTACGCGCGGGATTGACCGAACAGTTGTCGACGGGGATGCCTACGATGTTGACAAGTCCGAGAGCGAGACCAATCGCAATACCGGCAAATTTACCGAATCCATGCTGTTCATCGGTCGCACCGAGTACAATCAGCACAAAGAAGAAGGTGAGAAGGCATTCAGCCAACAGCGCCATCCCGGCGTTTGCTCCGGGCTGAATCACATTAGTCGCGAGCTGGCATGCGCCGTGGCTACCATAAGCGGGGGTAGTGCCGCCGAATGTGAATTCAGGAGCCATATTGACAAACCAGTAGAGGAAACCGGCTCCGATGGCAGCTCCGATGAGCTGTGCGATTACATATCCCACAAACTCGCCACCTTTCATTCGACCGCTGAGCCACATAGCGAGTGACACGGCGGGATTCACATGGCAACCGGATATGTTGCCGATGCAATAGACCAGACACAATAGCACGAGACCGAAACAAAGCCCGATTCCGAGTCCGCCGATGCTTGGACCGGCAAGCACTGCGCTACCGCAGGCTAAAAGCACGAGGAACATTGTCCCAACGCACTCAGCAACTAATTTTTTCATTTTGTAATACAAATAATGAGTGTGAAACGTTTAATATATAGACAGCATTGACCGCCTAAATGTTTAATATGTGAATGATTAAATATTTGATTTTTTAATTTGAAAGATATGGAAACTATTGATAAAGAGCTGGATATGCCATTGGAGCGTCATCCGTGGCCTCCATTTTTGCCAGAAGGTGCCAAGGTGCTGATAATGGGTACATTCCCGCCCGGAAACCACCGTTGGAGTATGAATTTTTATTATCCCAACCGCACAAACGATTTCTGGAAGATATGTGGGCTACTGTTTCTTGGCAATCCGGACGCTCTTTATGACAAGGCTGCAAAATGTTTTGATGTGGATGCTGTACGCAAATTGATGACAGATAAGCATATAGCGTTGAATGACACGGGCCGTGCCGTACGCAGGCTCAAAGGCAACGCTTCAGACAAATTCCTTGAAATAGTAGAGCCGGTGCCTCTTTATGATGTCCTGAAAGAAATCCCTGAATGTCATACCGTGGCTACCACCGGCGAGAAAGCCGCAGGTGTGATTGCGGAAATTACCGGTACAGAAATTCCAAAGATGGGAACAATGTTGACCGCCGCCGACGGCCTTGAGATATGGCGTATGCCTTCGACAAGCAGGGCGTATCCGTTACCGGTCGCTCAGAAAGCGGAATATTACGCCCAAATGTTCCGGCATCTCGGAATATTATGAATATCTGGCGATAATCACCGACTCATAAACGCTAAATAGGAGAGGCGGGGCGTATTACCCCGCCTCTCTTTATGATTGTATTTTACATAATCCCCATTATGTAACAAATAGGGCAATATATGCGTGTGATTTAATTTGGGGATTCTTCAATCTTCCAATGGAAGCTCGGTTAATGAATAAATGGTGTATTGGGGGTTGTATTGGCTTTCGCGGAAGCCTTCAAGATTTTGAGGATGGATATTGAGGTGGTTTGTGTCAGCCAGCATCACAGTTTTCCATCCGAGCTTGTTAGGCCAGTAGAAATCTTTCTCGGGATTGTCACCCACGTATGTGAATGATGTTTCTTGGGGATTCCTTTTCATCATCAGTTCATAGGCCGTCGGCCAATGTTTGTCTGACCCGACCTCTTCTGAAATGAGAATGTTGTCGGCTGCGATATATTTGTCAAGCCCCAGGGCCTGGATTTTGGCGCGTTGAGTCTGTAAACGTCCGTCTGTAATCAGACCCAGGATTACTCCCTTGGCTTTCAGTTTATCGAGGATTTGGCGTGATTCGGCAGGTAATGTGATGTCCGGTCTGTGGTATCGATAGACTGCCAGCATACGTTGGATGTCGAATAGTTCGTAACTGTCTTTTTCGAGCGCGATAGCTGCCAGACGGTCAAAGCCGGAGGCCGTGTCGGGGGCGTTCTTAATCAGCTCGTAAGCTTGCGGCGCCGACATTATGCCGGCATCTTCGGCATCCTCTGCGACTGCCCGGAGTCCGGAATCGACATATGCGACTTCCTTGTAGAGGGTATCATCGAGATCGAATACTATCATAAGTAACGGATTTAGTTGGTTACTTTAACAGAATAACAATCTGTGACCTCCGATAGGTTCACTTTCCCCTTAATACTTCACGCAGCGCATTGATGACGGTCGCAATTTCCTCGTCGGTGAGAGATGAACCGCTTGGCAGACATAATCCTCTGTCAAACAGCCACTCCCCTACTCCGCTGGTGTCTCCATTTTGGGTGGATTCGGAATAATACGGGCAGTCGGCATATATTGGCTGCATGTTCATCGGACGCCATAACAGGCGCGTTTCTATCCCTTTGTCGAGAAGTGCTAACCTTACTTCATCCGGAGTTTTGCCTGTCAAGTCTTTGTCAATCAAAATGGTTGAAAGCCAGAAATTCGAACTTACATTTTCCGATGGGTTGTCCTGAACGGTAACTCCATCGAGGTCTGACAGTCCGGTTTTGTAGAGGCTGTGAATCTTCCGGCGACGCGCCACTCTCTCGGCGAGTTCTTCTATCTGTGCGCATCCGATGGCTGCCGAAACATTGCTGAGTCTGTAATTGTAGCCCAATGACTCGTGATAGTAGTACGGACGGTTTTCCCTGGCCTGTGTGGCAAGGAATCTTACCCGCGAAGCTTCCTTCTCAGTATGACAAATCAAGGCTCCACCCCCTGATGTGGTTATGATTTTGTTGCCGTTGAAGCTCAACGCACCGAAATTTCCGAGTGTGCCACATTTGTGCCCGTGGTATTCCGATCCGAGTGCTTCCGCCGCATCTTCCACCACCGGGATTCCATATCGGCGTCCGATTTCCAGAACCTCATCCATTTTGGCAGGCATTCCGTAAAGATGGACCACGACAATCGCGGCGGGCAGTTTCCCGGTAACTTTGAGACGGTCTGCAATCGCTTTGTCGAGAACTGACGGATCAAGATTCCATGTCTCCTTTTCGCTGTCGATGAATACCGGCTTGGCTCCAAGGTAGACAATTGGATTACAGCTTGCCGCGAAGGTCAATGACTGGCAAATCACCTCATCCCCAGGATTCACTCCCGCCATCACGAGTCCGAGATGGATGGCGGCTGTACCTGCTGAAAGTGCGACTGCATGCCCCGCGCCAAGATATTGGTCAAGACGATGTTCGAATTCATCCACATATGGGCCTAAAGGCACAATCCATGTCGATTCGATTGCTTCACTCACATATTCCTGTTCTTTTCCTGCCAGATGGGGCAATGATAGTTTAATCATCGGTTCTGTAATTTTGACAGTGCAAAGTTATGGAAATTATTCTCCAATGGCAAACAAAACGCCCCGTGATATCCCGGTTTATATAATTAATGTGGCATCTTTCCGTTATATTAACTGACGGCCTGCGGCGTAAGCCGAAGAGACCTCTTATTCATCCTTTTCGACAACACGATGAGATTCAACAGAATATATTCCCTCTCCCTCCTTTCTCTGATTTTGACTATGTTTTGTCCGGTGATTGTCTCCGGGCAGGTGTCGATTCATGGAAAGGTGTCGGATATGGACAACCAGCCGCTGGAATTTGTCACGGTGCGTATCGCCGGAACTGCCATCGGCACTTCCACCGGTCTGGATGGTTCTTATCGCCTGACTGCTCCCCAGTCAGACACGATAACTGTCGTCTTCACTTGTATCGGCTATGACGAGTTGCGCCGTCAATTGATAAAGCCCCACGGGGATATGGCGCTCACAGTCAGGATGAAGACCAAAGACCACGCTTTGACCGAGATTGAGGTAACCGATTTCCGGAAGCAGACCGGCCAGATGCAGACAATCGACAAGGATTCATATAAATTCGCGGCAGATGCAACCGGTGGCTCGGTTGAATCCATGCTGACAACAATCGCCGGGGTCAACTCGTCGAATGAGATGTCAAGCCAATATTCTGTGCGAGGTGGTACTTATGATGAAAACTCCGTGTATATCAACGGGGTCGAAGTTTATCGTCCACAGCTTGTCTCTTCGGGTCAGCAGGAGGGACTTTCCGTAATCAATCCTGACATGGTCGGGGCCATCGGGTTCTCGACCGGAGGTTTCGGGGTTGAATATGGCGATAAGATGTCATCGGCTCTTGATATCACCTATCGTGAGCCTGAGGCATTCGAGGGCTCTTTGTCATTGTCCCTGATGGGCGGTTCGCTCACCATCGGCCAGAGCAAAGGGAAGTTCTCACAGCTTCACGGTATACGCTACAAGAGGAACGCCTCTTTGCTCAGCTCCCTTGAATCCAAAGGGGAATATGATCCTAATTTCTTCGACTATCAGACCAATATGGTCTTGAAACTGAACAAGAAATGGAAAGTCTCCTTTCTTGGGAATATCGCGGTAAACAATTACAAATTCGTCCCTGTCAGCCGTGAGACTAACTTCGGCACATCCACTGACGCCAAGTCTTTCAAGGTTTACTTCGATGGCGGTGAGAAAGACCGTTTCGAAACCTATTTCGGGGCATTGAATTTGCAGTATCAGCCTTCGCGCTCCACCTCTTTCAATCTGCTGGCATCGGGCTATCTTACCAACGAACTTGTGGCGTATGATATCTCCGGTGAATATTGGCTTGATCGGGCAGGAACGACCGGGGAAGGCAATCCTGACAATGCCATTGGAGGGGAACTCGGTGTGGGTCGTTACCATGAGCATGCTCGTAACCGTTTGAAGATTTCTGTGTTCGGTCTTGGACTTAGCGGCCATACTTCCATCAACAATCACAACCTCTCCTACGGGGTGAATTTCAATCATCAGACGATTATGGAACGCACCCGTGAATGGGAGCTGCGCGACTCCGCCGGTTATACCCTCCCGACAGACGGCCAGAACATCCGGATGATATACAACCTGACATCCAACCATGATGTCTCCACCAACCGTATGGCTTTCTATGTGGCCGATTCCTACCGGCTCAACAGTTCGGCGGGTTACTTCGCTTTAAACGGGGGTGTACGTTTCTCATACTGGGACTTTAACAAGGAATTTCTTGTTTCCCCACGCCTGAATGTGGCCTTTATTCCGGAGCGCAACAATTCGCTGACATTCCGTTTCGCCACCGGGCTGTATTATCAGCAGCCTTTCTATAAGGAGTTTCGCCGCCCCCAGGAGGATGAGTATGGCAACACTGTCATCTCACTCAACAATGAGATAAAATCTCAACAGAGTCTGCATTTCATCTTGGGTGGTGATTACACTTTCCGCGCTATGGGGCGTCCATTCAAGCTGTCTGGCGAGGCGTATTACAAAAAGCTCAACAAGCTCATCCCCTATGAGGTGGACAACCTGAAAATCGTTTATGAGGGTGTCAATCTCACTGACGGCTACACGATGGGGGTGGATTTCAAACTGTTCGGACAGTTCGTGCCCGGCACTGATTCCTGGATAAGTTTCTCGTTGATGAAAACGGCCGAGAACCTCAATGGTGTGACCGTGCCGCGTCCGACCGATCAGCGTTACTCATTCGCGCTGTATTTCACCGACTATTTCCCGAAATATCCCAAATTGAAATTCTCACTCAGAGGAATCTTCTCTGACGGCTTGCCTACCACCGCGCCTCATTCTACCCGCGATAAAGGGTATTTCCGCGCTCCGGCTTATAAGAGACTTGATGTCGGGCTTAATTACGCCCTCCTCTCCCCTCTTAAAGAGGATGACACCCCTTCCGGGTTGCACAAATGGCTGAAGAGTGTGTGGCTCGGGGTGGATGTGTTCAACCTCCTCGACATCTCGAATGTCTCAAGCTATTATTGGGTGACAGATGTTAACAATATCCAGTATGCGGTCCCCAATTATCTTACCCGCCGCCAGTTTAATGTGCGACTTACTGTAGACTTCTGATAATCGACTCTTTTATATGTCCAAGACCACACTGAAGCGGGAGCTTGTCAATATGGACAAGGAACAGCTCATAGAGTTGATTCTTGAGGTATATGCTGCCCGTAAGGATGCAAAAGAGTATTTCGAATTCTTCCTTAACCCCGACGTGGGTAAGCTTCTTGACAAATATGAACTGGCTGTTTCCAAGGAACTTAACCGCACTAAGCGGGGTGGATATGGTAAGGCCCGGATTTCATTCATAAAGAAACAGATTAAGGAATTTGCCTCCTTTCAGCCCGGATTTGAGTCTGAAATCGAGTTGATGTTTTACACTATCAGCTACGCTTTGGCTGCTGAGAGTCATCTGCATTTTCCAGACACGCTTATGCGTGGTGTCGTCTCCATTATGAAGGGGCTTGTAGATGTGGCGAATGCCAATTATGTGGCAGACAAAACTTTGACGCGTCTTGGCTCGTTGTTGGCGGATTCCAAGGCCGGTTCACGTTATTTCCGCAGGTATCTGGGTGAAGAGTTGGCCTCATATTTGGCAGAAATTGGCCATTGAGTATGGTTGGCTTATAAAAGTGGCTTAAAGGGATAAATTCTTATCAATTTGCCCCTGAAAGAAAAGGGCAATCAGCCATAATCGGAGGGATGTTGTGTGAAATTGTGTGCGTATTGTAATAAAAATGTAAATTTGGTCATTATTGCAACTTGCTAAAAATCATAATGTTGCATTGCTATTGAAAATATTTGGAAATTTTAATGAAAAAAATGCCAAAATAATTTGGCATTTCAAAATATTGTAGTAACTTTGCGTCGTAGTTACAAGACTGTTACAAAGCTATATCAATTGTAAAACATCAAACTATTTTCATTATGAGTTCTAAAAATTTTCAGACCAAGCTTCTTGATCTTCAGGATAATCTCCTGAATTTCGCCTACTTGCTTACGTCTAATAGGGATGATGCTTATGATCTCCTACAAGACACCACGCTCAAAGCACTCGACAATGAGGACAAATATGTCGAGAACGTGAACTTCAAAGGATGGGTGTTCACGATTATGCGTAACATCTTTATCAACAACTACCGCAAGGTTGTCCGTTCTGCGACAGTGATTGACCAGACTGAGGACCTATATCATCTCAACCTGCCTCAGGAGTCGGGACTTGACACTCCCGAAGGGACTGTGGCCGCCGGGGAAATCTCTACCGCCATCAATTCATTCTCGGATGATTACCGGATTCCCTTCACTATGCATGTGGCCGGTTACAAATACAACGAAATTGCGGAGAAGATGAATCTGCCCCTCGGCACAGTGAAGGGTCGCATCTTCTTCGCCCGCCAGCGTCTCCAGAAGATGCTCAAGGATTACAGATGATAGTCTGAGAGACCCTCTTGACCAAATTCAACTCAATTTACTTTGCTTATTACAGCAACTCATAAAAGATAGTGATATAGACATCTTTCTTTAGGGAGTGCGACGCGATGTCGTTTCTCCCTATTTTTTATGTCTTTTTTGAAGCGGTTATGCCGGAAATTACAAATTTATCGTTATATTTGCGGTGTTAATCCACCAACTTTTTGTGGCACAACAATCCGTATCTTCCCATGGAAAAACGAATCATAGAATGTGTCCCGAATTTCAGCGAGGGACGTGACCAACAGGTCATCAACGCGATTACTTCCGCGATTACCCAGGACGGCAAAGCCGAGAACGTGAAACTCCTTGATGTCGATCCCGGAGAAGCCACCAACCGCACTGTCGTCACCTTTGTCGGAGAGCCTGAGGCGGTTGTCGAAGCTGCATTCAGAGGAATCGCTAAAGCTGCCGAACTTATCGACATGTCAAAGCACCATGGCGCGCACCCCCGTATGGGAGCCACGGATGTTTGTCCCCTGGTACCGGTCTCAGGCATCACGCTTGAGGAATGTGCCGAGTTGTCGCGTGAGCTTGGCCGCCGCGTGGCTGAAGAGTTAGGTATCCCTGTGTATGCCTACGAGGCTGCTGCTTTCAAGCCCGAGCGTAAAAATCTTGCTGTCTGCCGTAAAGGGGAATATGAAGGTCTGGCTTCACGCCTTGGAACAGAAGACGGCGCTGATTTCGGTGACCGTCAGATGGATGAAAATGTTGCTCGCACCGGCGCGACGGCCATTGGTGCCCGTGATTTCCTGATTGCGGTGAACTTCAATCTTAACACCACTTCAACACGTCGTGCGAATGCCATCGCATTCGATGTCCGCGAGAAGGGCCGTCCCAAACGTGAGGGAGGTAAACTTACCGGGAAGCCACTGAAAGACGCGGATGGGAATCCGATTATGATTCCCGGAACCCTGAAAGGAACCAAGGCCATCGGATGGTATATCGACGAATATGGAATCGCCCAAGTGTCGATGAATATCACGGACTCCAAGCTTACTCCTCTCCACAAGGCATTCGATGAAGTGTCTCGGGCTGCCCGTGAGAGAGGTGTCAGGGTGACCGGCACGGAGATTGTCGGATTGGTGCCAAAAAGAGCGATTATCGAAGCTGGCAAGCACTACCTGCGCTTGCAGCAGCGTTCTCTTGGCATCCCCGAAAAGGAAATAATAAAGATTGCCGTCAAGTCGATGGGGCTTGATGAACTCAAGCCATTCATCCCGTCGGAAAAAATCGTCGAGGATATGGTGGCATCTGATGAAGTCAAGGGAAATAAGCTGGTAGATATGACCTGCAGCGACTTCGCGGATGAGACCGCATCCGAATCACCCGCTCCAGGCGGAGGGTCCATATCCGCATATATCGGTGCCCTCGGAGCTGCGCTGGGTACGATGGTCGCCAACCTTTCCGCTCATAAACCGGGATGGGACGACCAGTGGGAGATGTTTTCCGATTACGCCGAGAAAGGACGCGACATTTTGGGACGCCTAATGCGCCTTGTCGATGAGGATACTGAGGCGTTCAACCGGATAATGGCTGTCTTCGCTATGCCCAAAGCCACCTCTGAAGAAAAAGAGGCCAGGGCGGCTGCGCTTGAGGCAGCCACAATACATGCTGCGGAAATTCCTTTGCAGACTATGAAGACTGCTTTTGAGGCGTTTGACCTTCTGGAGGCTATGGCCCGCGAAGGCAATCCCAATTCGGTGAGCGATGTCGGTGTCGGCGCACTTGCCGTCAGGTCGGCGATACTCGGCGCACAGCTTAATGTGAAAATCAATGCTGCCGGAATCAAAGACCGCACTGTCGCCCAACAGTTGATTGACGACGCGGAAGAGATTGCCGCGTATGCCTCTTCCCGCGAACAAGGAATCCTCAATATCGTTAATGCCGTCATTGAATGACCTCCTCAATATTCTAAAGAAATGACCTCAGAAGAATTCAAAAAAGATATCCAGGCGGGTATTCCTTCGCCTCTCCCCTCTCCTCGTCCTTATGAACCGGATGTCAACCATGCGCCGCGTCGCAAAGATATACTGACACCGGCGGAGAAGGAGCTTGCCTTGCGTAATGCCCTCCGTTATTTCCCGCCGGAGACCCATGCCGAACTCGCTCCGGAGTTCGCCCGTGAGCTGGCAGACTATGGCCGTATATATATGTACCGCCTGCGCCCTCATTACGAGATGAAGGCCCGGCATATCGACGAGTATCCGGCCCGTTCGCGTCAGGCAGCCGCAATCATGATGATGATTCAGAACAATCTTGACCCGGCGGTAGCGCAGCATCCCCACGAACTGATTACCTATGGGGGCAATGGCGCGGTGTTTCAGAATTGGGCCCAATACCGTCTGGTGATGAAATACCTCAGTGAGATGACCGACAATCAGACGCTGGTTATGTATTCCGGTCATCCTCTGGGGCTGTTCCCGTCTCACCCTGATGCTCCGCGAGTGGTGGTGACCAATGGTATGGTAATTCCCAACTATTCCAAGCCTGATGATTGGGAGCGTTTCAACGCCCTCGGAGTCTCGCAGTATGGACAGATGACTGCAGGCTCATATATGTATATAGGACCGCAGGGTATCGTGCATGGCACAACCATCACAGTCCTTAATGCCGGACGTGCCCATCTTCCCGCAGGAGAGGACTCCCTGAAAGGTATGCTATTTGTCACCGCCGGACTTGGCGGTATGTCTGGCGCTCAGCCCAAGGCCGGAAATATCTCCGGCGTGGTGAGTGTGACAGCTGAAATCAATCCAGCAGCTGTGGAGAAACGTTTCCGCCAGGGATGGGTTGATGAGGTTCATACCTCCCTTGACGAATTGATTCCGAGAATCCGTCAGGCAGTCGCGGACAAAGAAGTTGTATCGATGGCTTATCAGGGGAATATCGTTGACCTTTGGGAGCGACTTGCCGAAGAGGGTGTCACTGTGAATCTGGGTTCAGATCAGACATCTCTCCATAATCCTTGGGCAGGCGGATATTATCCGGTCGGTTACACCTATGAGGAGTCCCGTCGGATGATGGCCGAGGAACCTGAAAAATTCCGCGAGGCGGTTCAGGAATCATTGCGTCGCCAGGTGACGGCTATTAATAAGCTCGCCGCGAAGGGGATGTATTTCTTCGATTACGGTAATGCGTTTTTACTGGAATCCTCCCGTGCGGGAGCTGATGTGGTCGGCGCGGATGGCGCGTTCCGTTATCCGTCGTATGTCCAGGATATCATGGGCCCGAGATTCTTTGACTATGGATTTGGTCCGTTCCGATGGGTATGCACTTCGTGTGATCCTGCCGATTTGGCCAAGACCGACAAGATTGCGGCGCGTGTTCTTGAGGATATGCTTGCCGATGCCCCGGAAGATATTCGCGGCCAGCTTGCCGACAATCTCCATTGGATAAAGGAGGCTGCCGAAAACCATCTTGTGGTAGGCTCGCAGGCCCGAATCCTGTATGCCGATTCCGAAGGGCGCACACGCATAGCGTTGGCGTTCAATGAGGCTATTCGTAATGGTGAGATTTCCGCACCGATTGTCCTCGGACGTGACCATCATGATGTGTCGGGAACCGATTCACCTTATCGTGAGACCTCCAACATCACCGACGGGTCGCAATACACAGCTGACATGGCTGTGCAGAATGTGATTGGCGATTCCTTCCGTGGCGCCACTTGGGTTTCGCTTCATAATGGCGGCGGCGTAGGCTGGGGCGAAGTCATCAATGGTGGTTTCGGGATGGTGATTGATGGTTCCGAGGAGGCTGACCGCCGCATCCGCAATATGTTGCTTTGGGATGTCAACAATGGAATCGCACGTCGCTCCTGGGGACGCAATCCCGGCGCTATGGATGCAATCCGACGCGAGATGAAGCGTACCCCCGGTCTGCAGGTCACTATCCCCAATATAGCCGACGACGAAGTGATTGCCGCCGCCCTTGCCAATGAATTCTGACAAACACTAATCGAAAGAACACAGATATGGACGATCATCATCATTCCTGTCATTACATATCCCCGGAGTTGCTGACAATAGAACGTGTCGGCGAAATACTTGATAAAAAAATGAAGCTCGCGTTGAGCGAGGAGGCGGAAAGACGCGTGTCTAAATGCCGTGAGTTCCTGGACAAAAAAATGGAGACCGCCAAGGACCCGATTTACGGGATTACCACCGGGTTCGGTTCATTATGCAATATCTCCATTGATTCCGATCAGCTTTCCCAGTTGCAGAAAAATCTTGTCATGAGCCATTCCTGCGGAGTAGGCGAAGAGGTTTGTGACGATGTTGTCAGGCTTATGCTCCTGCTGAAGGCTCAATCATTGAGCTATGGCAACTCCGGAGTGCAGCTCGCCACAGTCAAGCGGCTTCTTGACTTCTATAATGAGGACATCTTGCCGGTGGTGTATTCCCAGGGATCTCTGGGCGCGTCGGGCGATTTGGCGCCCCTTGCCCATCTTTCTCTTCCCCTCCTGGGACTGGGACAAGTCAGATACAAAGGGGAGAAACGCGACGCTTCCGAAGTGCTTGCGATGATGGGATGGAAACCGCTGACGCTCCAGTCAAAAGAGGGGCTGGCTTTGCTCAACGGCACCCAGTTTATGAGCGCCCACGGAGTTTACGCGCTCCTTAAATGCTCGCGCCTGTTGCGTCTTGCCGATAAAATCGGTGCTATGTCGCTGGAGGCATTTGATGGTCGCCCTGAACCGTTCGGCAAGGAGGTGAATGAGGTCCGTAACCATGCTGGCCAGATAGAGACGGCTGAGGTGTTCCGCGAACTGTTGAAAGACAGCCGCATCGCCTCACGCAAAAAGGCACATGTTCAGGATCCTTATTCATTCAGATGCATCCCTCAGGTACATGGCGCGGCCAAGGACACCTTCCATTTCGTATGGGACAGACTCCAGGAAGAGATTAACGCCCCCACCGACAATCCCACTATCTTCCCGGAGGAAGACCTGATAGTCTCTGCCGGAAATTTCCACGGGGAACCGATTGCGTTGCCTATGGATTTCCTTGCAGTGGCAATGGCGGAAATCTCAAACATTTCCGAACGTCGAATATACCGGCTGATTTCCGGTGTAAGGGGCTTGCCCTCTTTCCTGGTCGCCAAGCCCGGGCTGAACAGCGGCTTTATGATTCCTCAGTATGCCGCCGCTTCGATTGTGAGCCAGTCAAAAGGGCTTTGCTGGCCCAATAGTGTCGACTCAATCCCCTCATCCCAGGGACAGGAAGACCATGTATCGATGGGGGCGAACGCTGCCACTAAATTGTTGCGCGTGGTTGACAACACAGAGCGTGTCCTCGCGATAGAACTGTTCAATGCCGCCCAGGCTCTTGATTTCCGAGGAGCGTCGGATGCGTCCCCCGTGTTGGCCAAATGGCATAAGGAATACAGGGAGGTTGTGCCGTTTATCGAGAATGACTGCGTGATGCACCCCTGGATTGAGGCGTCAGTGGAGTTCATTCGTCATAATTGATGGTGATGGATGCGAATAATCGTTTGCTGATAAAAAACATAGGAATGCTCGTGGGATGCTATCCAAGTGCCCCCGGCGTTCTTCGCGGGTCTGAGATGAACCGGGTACCGATGTTGGCTGACGCATGGGTCGCCATCAAAGGTGAACGGATAGAGAATTTCGGGCTGATGGGAGAAGTCCCCGACGGAGATGGTTTCTCGCAAGTCGTGGATGCCTGTCACGGATGGCTTTTCCCCTGTTTCTGCGATTCCCACACTCACCTTGTCTACGCCGGAAGCCGAGAAGGTGAGTTCAGAGATAAAATCGCTGGGTTGTCTTATGAGGAGATTGCCCGGCGCGGAGGCGGGATACTTAATTCCGCCGACCTGCTCAACAATACCTCCGAGGATGATTTGTTTAATGCCGCCTCGCGTCGCTTGAGACAATGTGCCGCGACCGGAACTGGGGCTATTGAAATCAAGAGCGGATATGGTCTGACCCTTGATGGAGAATTGAAAATGCTCCGTGTCATAAAGCGGTTGCGGGAATCATATCCTATGGTCGAAATCAAATCCACATTCCTTGGTGCCCATGCCGTGGGACGTGCATATACGGGCCGACAGGATAAGTATGTCGATATGCTTGTGGATGAGCTCCTCCCGGCGGTTGTCGCAGAAGGGTTGGCTGACTATGTGGATGTCTTCTGCGACGAGGGTTTCTTTACAGTCGATGACACAGCCCGGATTCTCAGCGAAGCTGCAAAATTCGGAATCCGTGGGAAGATACATGCCAATGAACTTGCTGTGTCAGGGGGTGTACAGGTGGGAGTCAAGTATGGCGCATTGTCTGTCGACCATCTGGAACGTATAACTGATGTTGAAATCCAGGCACTTGCGGAATCATCTACAATGCCGACTATGTTGCCCGGCGCGTCATTCTTCTTGGGAATACCCTATGGCAAAGCCCGTGAGGTGATTGACGCGGGTCTGCCTCTCGCGCTGGCCTCGGATTATAATCCTGGCAGCTCCCCATCCGGTTCGATGCGGTTCGTCGCGTCGCTCGGATGCATAAAAATGAAGTTGACACCTGAGGAGTCGTTGAATGCCGTTACTGTCAATGGGGCAGCGGCTCTTGGGTGCCGGGATATCGGGTCAATCTTTCCGGGTAGCTACGCATCAGTGTTTCTGACCACACCACTCCCCTCTCTTGCATATCTTCAATACGCATATACCGAGCCTTTGATTACCCGAGTCATACTGAAAGGTCAATCATTGCCCGCATAATCCTGCTTAAAGTAACCGGTGGTTGCCGTTTTGGAATACCTGGCAAGGTTTTCCTCTACGGCAACCACCGGTTGCGTTATGGATTTCGGTAGTTTCGGAAGGCAGAGTCTTGTTCAGCTTTGTTTCAGGAATTATAAATGTAATCGATCAACAAGTCGAGATCCGCTTCCTGACGGGCTTTCACGATACCGAAACGTTTCTGCCCCAATTCTGACAGCTCTTGGTGGTATTCCGGATTCAGCACGCGGAGAATTCTCATCTGCATTTCCTCTATGTCATATGGGTTGAAATACAATGCTCCATCTCCACAGATTTCGGCCACAGAAGTGACCGGGGACGCGAGAACCGGTACTCCGAATCTCATCGCCTCCAATGGCGGGTAACCGAATCCTTCGTTGAGGGTCGGATATATGAAACAGAACGCGTCGCGATACAATGCCGCCAGCTGGTGGTCGTCAACATATCCCGGAAATTCAAATTTATCAGGATTGCGGAATCTGTAACGGAATGCGGATGGATTCTTGACACCGGTCACGACTGTTTTGGTGTCGGAGATTACCCCGTCAGAGTAAAGACGGTCGAGTGCGATTATGGCACGGAGATTGTTCTTTTCCCAACGGTTACCGCTGACAAGCAGGAAATATTTGTCTTTTCTGATTTCCGGAACCGGCTCCACTGTGGCGGTACAAGGACTGTAATACACATTTATATGGCTCTTCCGCTGTCGGGGGAAAAACAGTTGAATTGAGGATTTTGACTGCTCGGAGACGGTGACATATCTCACGGCGTCATTTTCGAAATATTTCTGAACTCCATTCCATTTCCTCCTCTTCCATCTTTTGGGAAAAAGGCTGAAAAGCAATTGTTTCACCGTACCTCGGAGATTGGTCTTGTAGCGGAATGCGAACTTGTCAGCCGGAAGTTCCAGGTCGCGCAAGCCATGGATTGTGCTGACTATACGGCAGGTAAGGCGTGCCAGTTCCGGGAGCTGGAGGGGGGTATAGAAGACATCGGCCTTTGTCTCGTCGACAAATTGCTGCATTGACTTGCCGGAAGCCAGATCATGAAGGGGAATCTTATTGTCGCGGCAGAGGGCCTCAATCTCCGGATTTAACCATTTGGAGGAGTCGTAAACGGCTTCGACAGGGAGACCGCGTTCAACAATCCGTTTGAACACAATTTCGCCATATATTCCACCTCCGTGACGTTTCACGGTGGCTGTCGGTTGGGTTCGCTCAAGATTGAACAGCAGTTTGGCCATATGTCAGGGGGATAAGATGATTGTGGCCGTCAGTGTAATTCCCGACGGCCACAATCATAGTTGGAATCAATAATTTCGGGCGAAGATTACACGTTGGGCCGACGGTTTGCCGGTCACCATGCACTTGCCGGGAGTCTTGTCGCCATTGAGGGGGATACAGCGGATAGTCGCTTTAGTCTCAGCCTTGATTTTCTCCTCTGTCTCAGTGGTGCCATCCCAGTGGCAAAGCAGGAAGCCGCCTTTTTCGATTTCCTCCTTGAATTCCTCGTAGGAGTTTACCTCGCGTGTCATCTCCTGACGATGCTTGAGAGCCTTGTCATATATGTTCTGCTGGATTTCCTCAAGCAAGCCCTGGATGAACTTGGCTATCCCTTCAAGAGGCTCGACCTGCTTTTCAAGAGTGTCACGGCGCATCAGTTCCACTGTGCCGTTCTCAAGGTCACGGGCACCGATGGCGAGACGGACGGGCACACCTTTAAGCTCATAGTCGGCGAATTTGAAGCCGGGGCGTCGGTTGTCCGCGTCATCATATTTGACACGGATGCCAAGAGCACGGAGCTCGTCGATAATGGGATTCACGGCTGCGGTGATGGCATCGCGCTGCTCGTTGTTCTTGTAAATGGGAACGATTACGACATGTATCGGGGCGATATGGGGAGGAAGCACGAGACCGTTGTCATCGGAATGTGCCATAATCATCGCGCCCATCAGACGGGTTGAGACACCCCATGAGGTGGCCCATACATATTCAGGCTGATTGTCGCGGTTGACAAAAGTCACGTCGAAAGCCTTGGCGAAGTTCTGGCCGAGGAAGTGGCTGGTTCCTGATTGGAGCGCCTTGCCATCCTGCATCATCGCTTCGATTGTATAGGTGTCTACCGCGCCGGCGAAACGCTCGTTGGCACTCTTGACACCGGTAATCACGGGGATTCCGAGATATTTTTCGGCAAACTCGCGGTAAACTTCAATCATCTCCTTAGTCTTGGCCTCCGCTTCTTCGCGTGTGGCGTGGGCTGTGTGGCCCTCCTGCCAGAGGAATTCACTGGTGCGAAGGAACATACGGGTACGCATTTCCCAACGCATCACGTTTGCCCACTGGTTGCAGAGGATGGGAAGGTCACGGTATGAGTTGATCCAGTTGCGGTATGTGTTCCATATGATGGTCTCCGAGGTGGGACGGATAATCAGCTCCTCTTCGAGACGGGCCTCGGGATCCACCACGACACCGGTTCCGTTAGGATCATTCTTGAGACGGTAATGGGTGACAACGGCGCACTCCTTTGCGAATCCTTCGACATGCTCGGCTTCTTTGCAGAGGAATGATTTCGGGATAAGCAGGGGGAAATATGCGTTCTGAACACCGGTAGCCTTGAACATTTCATCAAGGGTATGCTGCATACGTTCCCATATGGCATAGCCATAAGGCTTGATAATCATACAACCTCTGACGGGGGATTGCTCCGCCAGGTCGGCTTTGATTACCAGGTCATTGTACCATTGGGAATAATTGTCGGCACGTTTTGTCAGGTCTTTAAGTTCTTTTGCCATTGCAAAAATATGATTTGCGGTTGAATTTTACCGCAAAGTTAGTAAAAATTGGTTTATCTTCAAATGATTGCGGACTTCGGAAGCCTCACTTTGATTTTTTCATCTCCTCGATTAAAACGGTGTCGGGAACGATGTAAATCTCAAGACGGCGGTTCTCCGCGCGGTTTACGCGAGAATTGTTCTCTTTGAGTGGTTCATTGGCAGCCATCGGATATCCGGTCAGCGCATCGGTGGATGACGCGTTGTTGTCGAAATAGTCATACAATGCCACGATTCTTTTTTCAGACAAAGAGGACAGATAGGAATCCGAGCCGGAATCATCGGTATGAATGGCCAACACTACCTTGAATTTTCCCGGGACTTTGAAGTAAGGGAGAAATGGCCTCAAGAGTTGAGACGCGGATTTTGACAACACCGTGTCATTGGGCTCGAACAGCTTGTCAGTGGGGATGGTCGCGATGACAATCTCCCCCTTTCTCATTGTTTCCACCTTGTAGCCGGCCTTGTGAAGAGCAAGTGCCTCCCGCTTCATATATCCTTTTACAAATGGATTGAGCTTCGCGGGGACCTCCGGAACAGTGAGAGTCTGTTCAATGGTCATCTCTTCGGCTGGAACTTCCTGGGCAGGGGTGGCGGCTGCGGTTGCCTGAGCGGCAGCAAACTGCCAGCTTCCTGTCGCGACAATTGCTGCCGCCAATATGTTTTTGTATATCGGCCTCATCAAGATACTGTTTAAAAATGTGGATAGAGAGATATGAGGATTTTAAAGCACGGAGTCTTCGTAATCGACTTCGGCGCGTACCATCAATGGCACATCAGCCACGTCAATAGATGCGCCTTTGTCTTTGCGCAACATACGTGTAACGTAATCAATCATATCCGGCTCGATGTCGTCGTCGGTGTCATCGTCATCAGCATCGACATCGAGAAGACCGTTCTCCTCATAAAAATCCCATATCATATCGATGACGTTCAAGACCTCGTCTTCGGGGTATGGCTGGCGGCCTGCTTCTTTAAGCCGGTCATTTATGAAAGCTACTGCTCTGAGTTCATCAAATTCCATATCAGGCGTTTTTTTGAATTATAATATCTTGTCAGCGCGGAAACGATAGGATGTCATTACTGAATCTCAATCAGCCCTTCGGGCAAGTCCATTTCGATAGAACACTGTTCCGGCTTGACATCTGTCACGAATTCATCCGCTACTGGTATCAACAAATTTTTCCCGTCAGGGGTTTTGACAATAAACAGGTAGTTGGCCGTCGAGTCCTCTATTCCGGTTATTTTCCCGATATTACCTTTGCCGGTAATCAGTACATCGTAGCCTACAAAGTCCTCGGCATAAAAACCATCTTCTTCATTCTCGTCATCTTCGCCGGGAAGCTCAGAGCGTAGGAGATAGACAGTTTTGTTTGTGAAACGTGCCACTTGACGGTCGTCTGTGATGCCGTCAATGGTCACCAGATCGGTGTCAGCACCTTTCGGCCGGACAGAATTGAGGAAGAACGGCACGAAGATGCCATCCACATCGACGATTATGCATGAACAGTCATTGAAATCTACAATGTCATTGTCACGCAAGATGGAGATTTCTCCATTTACTCCGTGAGGCTTGAGAAATTTCCCTACCGGTTGTATGTCGTTGACGGAAATCATTTACGTTTTTTCTTTTTCTTCCCGTTCTGAGGCTTGGGCATTTCCTGAAATTCATGCAGACGGTGGGTCTCCGGGTCGAGACGCAGTTCCCCTTTGGAGTACATGGCCAAATCCGCGAAAATCTTGCGGTCATCCACCCCGTCGGGATTGAGGGCCAGCATCTGTTTCTTCATATGGTTGGCAAGGAGCATCACGATATCGTCACGCTCCTCTCCCGGTTCCATTGCCGCGGCCTTGGCAATCATCTGCTCGATGATTCTGCCGTAATGGCGCTGACGGATTACCCCTTGGTCATAGGGTACTTTTTCGGGAGTTGTGGTCAGGTCGTCAGGTTTTACAACATCTTCCGGATAGTCGATGTCGAGCTTGAAGTCAGACATTATGGCCAGATGGTCCCATACTTTGTGGGCGTTTTCCGGGAGCTTCAGTTCAGGGAACAGCTGCTCCATCGCTCGTATGATAGACCGGGCGCAGAGGTTGCGCTCCTCCCGGTCTTCTATTGTCAGGCAATGGTCGACCATCTGCTGGAGATTCCGGCCATATTCCGGCATCGCGAGTCGCTTGAGCCGAGTATTGTATGTCAGCATTTCTTGTTCAGGTGTTGATTAATGTTAGCTTATGCTCCTTGTTATTTTGTGAGCGGGGAATAATCCTTGGAATAACGGAGCATCTGGGGAATATAACCCTCTTCGTAGGTAACAATCACGTCGGTGATTTTATCTTCATCCGATGTGGGATTGCCGTCGCCGTCTACTGCCACATATACAGGATTTACAAAACCTTTGTAGGGAGCGATGTCGAGAGTGGCGTAACGGTCAAGTACCTCCTTGTGGAGACGCTGGTCAACCTTGACAGCGTATTTTTCTACCAGAGCTTCCCCTGCCGCGTAATCTCCCTCGCTCTTGATGCGCTGGATTTCATTGAGCAGCTGGCCGAAGAGGTCACGAAGCTTGGCATAGTCGTTTATCTTCACGAAGGTTTTGCCATCCTTGACGACATATTCCACGACATTGTCTTTCTTGCCATGTTCAAACGCCCATTCGGCTATCAGTTTGCGGTTGCGCATATGTGCTTCCTCCACATCTTTGCCCGGTTCGATACGCATGAGCTGGGTCATCAGGCCATTGAGCATATATTTGTAATACTCGGCCTTGTACGCGTCGGGGTTGTCGAGGAGTCCAAGTTCGATGAGTTTGGGATCGGCGAGATAGTAGAGGGCGAACAGGTCGGCACGGGTCTCTTCAAGGGTCGAACCGTGAGCTTTCAGCGCGTCAGGGTCAACCCCGGGCAACAGACGCCCCGAGCCATGGCCGAGACATTCGTGGAGGTCGGTATGGAGGTTGTCGGTGATGAAGAGATATTTGTCGAGAATATCGCGGGTGGGCTGGTCGATGACAAATTCCTCGTTGAATCCGTTGCCATGGGACGCGTCATCATATGCACGGGTGATATTCTCGATTGTCACGGATTTTGAGCCGTGTGCGGCGCGAATCCAGTTGGCGTTGGGGAGATTGATGCCAATGGGTGTCGATGGATAAGCGTCCCCCGCGAGAATCGCGGCGTTGATTACTTTGGCGCTCACACCTTTGACTTCCGGTTTGCGGAAACGGGGGTCAACCGGAGAATTGTTTTCAAACCACTGAGCGTTGGCGGCCAGCGTCTTGGTGCGTGCCGAGGCTTTCTCGTCACGGAAATTGACGATTGACTCCCATGAACCAGTCATACCGAGGGGGTCGCCGTAGCTCTCGATGAATCCATTGATGAAGTCAACCTGGGAATCGGTGTCCTCTGTCCACAGGATGGAATAAGAATCAAACAGCTTGAGATCACCTGTGCGGTAGAACTTGACAAGTTCGTCGATGACAGCGGTTTGTTTAGGGGATTCGGCATATTTGCGAGCTTTCTCAAGATTCTCGATAATACGGGCTATTGCATCGCTGTAGTATCCTCCGAGCTTGTATACCTCCTCTTTGATGACGCCGTCGGGTGTTTTGACCAGGCGAGAGTTCAGTCCATAGGAAATCGGGGTCAGGTCTGTCGTGTCTTTGAGAGCCGCGTAATATGCTTCCACCTCGGGTTGCGAGATATTGTCATACAGGTTGCAGGCGGAGGTGAGGATGAGGTCTTCTCCGGCAGCTTGGTTGACCCTCTTTGGCATGAATTCAGGGTCAAAGATTACCTTTTCAAGGATGTCGAGTTTTTCGGGGGCAACCGTAAGCTGTTTTGCTTTTACGAGTTTCGCTACTTCGTTAGCAAACCACGCTTTGGAGAAACCGGGAACAAATTTGTCCATCGAATAATGATGATAGACACCGTTGCCGAATTCAACCTGTTTCAGATAGGTCACGAAAGCCTTGAATTCTTTCGAATCACGGTCACCGTCATAGTTGGTGTAGACTGTTTCGAGCAGCTGGCGCAAGGGGAGGTTGTATTTGCCGTTCTGATCCCAAAGGATGTCACGGCCCTGAATGGCGGCTTCTGTCAGGAAGTAGATGAGCTTCTTTTGATTGAGCGTCAAATCCTGGAATCCGGGCACCACATAACGAAGAACCTCGATGTCAGCGAAGCGGTCTACGACGGTGCCGGAAGGATTATTGGGGTCAAGAGTGTTTGCCATTGTTGTTGTGGCGGTGGCCAATGCGGTGGCAATGACCAATGATTTATGGAGTTTCATTTTATATTGTATCAGTTGATTTCTTGATGATGTGGCTTACTCGACGTAAAGGACGAGACCTTTGAGGTACTCCCCTTCCGGATGATAGATGTTGACGGGATGGTCGGCCGGTTGGGTAAGCTGATGCAGGATTCGGATTTTCTTTCTGCATTGCGCGGCTGCTGAGAATACCGCCAGACGGAATTGTTCACGACTGACCGCCTGTGAGCATGAGAAGGTGAACAACAGGCTTCCCGGTGCGAGCTTCTCCATAGCCTTGAAGTTCAGTTTCTGGTAACCACGCAGGGCATTCCTTAACGCGCTCCGGTGTTTGGCGAACGCGGGAGGATCGAGAATCACAAGGTCGTAATCTCCCGGTTGCATCCGGTCGAGATATTTGAACGCATCTTCCGCGAAAGACTTGTGACGGGCATCACCGGGGAAATTCAGGTTGATGTTGGCATCTGTCAATGTGATGGCTTTTTCCGAAGAATCAACCGAGTGAACCAGTTCGGCTCCTCCCCTCATGGCGTAGACGGAGAATCCTCCGGTATAACAGAACATATTGAGAACTTTCCGTCCTTTGGAGTAATGCTCAAGCAGGGAACGATTGTCTCTTTGGTCGACAAAGAAACCTGTCTTCTGGCCTCGCAGCCAGTCTATGTTGAATTTCAAGCCGTTCTCGACAGCCTCATTGCCGGCGAAGTTCCCTATCAGGTAGTCATTCTGTGGGTCAAGCCTGGCTTTGAAAGGCAATGTCGTCTCAGACTTGTAATAGACATTCTTTATGTCGATGTCCTTGAGATTCACCAGTTCCCGGGCAATTATGTCGCGACAGTAGTGCATACCAGGTGAATGGGCTTGCACGACTGCGGTCGGCCCATATATGTCTACGACAAGTCCGGGCAGGAAGTCCCCTTCGCCATGGACGAGACGGAAGGCATTGTTGTCAGGACGGCTCAAGCCGAGAGTTTCCCTTACGGCAAGAGCCTCTCGAAGCCGTTCAGCGAAAAAGGACGCGTCAATCTCACGCTCTGAGAAGTCCAGAATCCTGACAGCTATGGAGCCAACCTGGAAATGTCCGGTGCCGATGAAACGACCTGTTGAATTTTCCACACCGACAACCTCTCCCTCTTCAAGATTTTCAGGCAGTGGTTCGGTCAAAGCTCCGGAAAACACCCAGGGGTGGAAACGGTCGAGCGATTCTTCTTTTCCTTTTTTTAATCGGAGTATCTTCATGAAGGATGCTTTATTTAATCAGGAACCTGTATATGTCATTGAAATTAGCATACAGCAGGAGTGCTATAAGGAACAGCATTCCCGCAAGTTGGGCTCTCTCCAGGAATTTCTCCGAAGGCTTGCGACGGGTGATGACCTCCCAAAGCAGGAATGCCACATGTCCGCCATCAAGCGCGGGAATAGGCAGCAGGTTCATAAATGCAAGGATTATTGACAGGAATGCTGTCATTTCCCAAAAGGTGCGCCAGTTCCATTTGGCCGGGAACATGTTGCCGATTGCCCCGAATCCACCGATGGATTGAGCACCGGTCTTGCTGAAAATATGTTTCAATGAGCCGACATAGGTGACAAGCATTTCTGTGCCGTTTGTGACTCCAACAGGTATTGACTGGAAGAAGCCGTAACGGGTAGTGTCACACACAAATACCTCAAGAGGCCGTTTGAGCTCGAACCCGAGTTTGCCGTCGGCAGTCGGAGTGGCGGCGAGAGTGATGGTGTCATTGCCGCGAAGCACAGTGACAGTGGTCTTGCGTCCTCCATTAAGGTATAATGCTTGGGAGAGTTCGCCGAACGATGGTGTGAGGGAATCTCCGACAGCGATTATGCGGTCATCAGCCTGCAAGCCGGCGTGGGCGGCTGGTTCGCCTGGGACCACATTCTTCACAAACACAGGAATGCGGTATCCCATGAAGCCTTGTTCGGGATCGAGTTTCTCAATCGCGTTTTTTGGGAGTAGGATATCGATTGTGTCGCGATGATTGCGCAACACTGTGACTTTCTTGGATTCGAGCAGTTTGAAAAGATGGGCGCGGTCTTTCTGGTCGATTTTAGCTCCGTCTGCGGCCAGCAATATGTCTCCCGTCCGGAAACCCATCTCGATTGCCGCAGGGGCGAAATCCATCCCCTCATAGGCGTTTTCATACGGGATTGTCTTTTCCCCCCAGTACCAAGCTATCCCGGCGTATATTATGATGGCCAGGATGAAATTGTTTAGGACACCTCCGGTCATCACCAGAAGACGTTGCCATGCCGGTTTCACACGGAATTCGTCGGGCTTGGCGGGTTGCGACATCTGCTCTTTGTCCATCGACTCGTCAATCATCCCGGCGATTTTCACATAGCCGCCTAATGGAAGCCAGCCGATACCATATTCCGTGTCGCTATTCTTCGGTTTCCATTTAAAGAGGGAGAACCAAGGGTTGAAAAAGAGATAGAATTTCTCTACTCTGATTTTGAATATACGGGCCCACAGGAAATGTCCGAACTCATGGATTATGACGAGCAGCGATAACGCCGCTATAAGTTGCAAGGCTTTTATGAGAAATGATTCCATTTAAATCAGTGGTAGTGGGTTATTTAGTGTGGAACGGCAAACCGAGACCTATGAATTCGGCCGTCTTGGCCCTTGTCATACGATTGCATTCCACATAATCTTCATAAGAGGGTGAAGACACATTCTCTCCTAAGGTGTCGACGGCTTTCATTATCAGAGGAAATATGTCAGTGAACCTGATTTTGTCATGAAGGAACGCCGACACGGCTATCTCATTGGCCGCGTTGATCACACACGGTATAAGCCCTCCCCTCTCCAATGCTATATGAGCCAGTGTGATGCCGGGAAACCGGCTTGCGTCAGGCTGCTCGAAAGTCAAGGTCGACAATGTGCGGAAATCGAGGCCGGGATTGGTGGTCGCCGGGCGTGTGGCCCCGGCCAAAGCATAACGGATAGGCCCGCGCATATCGGGTTGGCCCAGCTGGGCTTTGACCGAGCCATCGACGAATTCCACCATGGAATGGACTATTGATTGGGGATGGACTATGGCTTCGATTTTCTCAGGAGCCACACCGAATAGCCATCGTGCTTCGATTATCTCGAATGCCTTGTTGACCATGGTGGCGGAGTCGATGGTGATTTTCGCCCCCATGGACCAGTTGGGATGGCGCAGGGCATCCGTACGGGTCGCTGAGGCTATCATCTCATGTGACCATGTGCGGAATGGACCTCCTGAAGCGGTGATTATCAGTTTTTTGATTGATTCAGGGCTTTCTCCGACAAGACATTGGTAGATGGCGGAATGCTCGGAATCGACAGGGATTACTCTGGATTTACTTGATGCCAGCTTCCGGGTCACGAGATCGCCGGCCACAACCAGCGTCTCTTTGTTGGCCAGGGCTATGTCTTTGCCCGCTTCGATGGCTGAGAGCGTCGGCGCGAGTCCGCTGTATCCGACAGTCGCGGTAACGACAATGTCTACCTCGTCGAGCGTCATGGCATCTTTCACTGCTTGATCTCCGGAGGCGACATTTATGCCTGAACCGGCCAGCAGGTCGCGGAGTTTCCCTTCGAGCGAGGTGTCGGCGATGACTGCCATGATTGGCTTCCATCTGAGGGCCTGCATTGCAAGTTCCTCGACTTTATGGCCTGCCACCAACACCACGGGGCGCAACCGGTCGGGGTATTCGCCACAGACCTCCAATGTCTGTCGCCCGATTGAGCCTGTGGAGCCAAGTATGGCTATGTTTTTTATTTCGGTGATGCTTTCTTTCATAAAATCAAGATGGAACGGGATAGCCCATTCCATCTTGCAAAGGTAGATATTTTTTTCCAGTTTTACAAACTGATAATCCAGGCGGGATTGCTTACTGCCGGAGGTCAGAGTCCGAATCTGAAGCCGACCTGCAACAGACCCTGAGCACCGAAACCGAGTTCTCCGTAGAGGCTTACATTTCTTGCGATTTGTGCTTCGGCCCCCAGGGGTGAAATCTGGTATGCGAAATATGCTTTGTTGTAGGAATCGTTATACTTTGGCATCATATGGGAAATCTCGACACCGAGTCCGAGATGACCGTAAAGTTTGACGACTCGGTTGCTCCAGTACTGATACCGGCCGTTAAGCATCACGACGTTGTAAAGAATCGATGAGTGGTCGGGACCTCCTTTTGTGGTGGTGCTGGATATTGAGTAGCTGGGACCAAGCCAGAATTTAGGGGCGACATTGAAGTTGACACCGACTGTGACCGCACCCCATGCGGTGTTGACGCCATGCCAGTCGTCATGCATATTGGTCGCATCCATTTGAGTGTAGCCGCCGTATCCAAAGTAGAGTTCAGCCTTCTGAGCCTGTGAGGCAAAGGCAGTTGCGATTACTACGGCAAGCAATAAAAGATACTTCTTCATTTCCGTAAGATTTTTGAGTTGTGAAAAATTAGGTTGAAATCTGAAATCAGATTTAAATTCTTTCAAATATCTACACGAATTTTAAACAACCGGGTATCGGAAATGGTTCGGTGAAAATTATGGTATAAGCATGATTCCTGTGACAATTAGGCGTTTAAAAAGATGGATTCCAATGATGTATGTCACCCGCAAGGGATGTTTTTGTTTCAATCAGGCGTTGGTTTGACGAGCCACGGAAAAGAAGCGACAGGTCTTTTTGGCTCTCGACAAAGGGGCCATCCACAACTACCTCCACGAAACCAAGGAATCGTTGAATGTCAGGAAAGGTCAATATCTCTTCATACCTGAAGCCTGTGTAACACCAGATTGTGTATCCTTTTTTTGTCAGGGATTCAGCCAAAGGAATCAATGCGTCGAGCTGATAAAGCGGATCTCCACCTGAAAATGTCACATTGAAACCGTGACGGTCGATTTCCTCAACGATTTCCTCAATGGTCATATCGCGTCCTGCGGAAAAGTCCCATGACTTGGGATTATGGCATCCCGGGCATTTATGGGCGCATCCGGCGAAGTAAATGGAGGTGCGTAACCCCGGGCCATCAACTGATGTCCCGGGGATTATGTCAAGCACTCTCAATCTCTGGCTTTGGTGCATCTGTGGTCAGACGGATAGTTTATTTGTGTATCACGCGGTCTTTCAGTTCGGCAAGCTTGGCGGAATTCCATCTGTCGGTAGTGCCGACAAGGTAACCGGTGATTCGCTGCAGCTTGTCTATGTCATGGCTGCCGCAGTGGGGGCAAGTATCAAGATTCTCAGTGGCATCCTCATAGCCGCACTCCATACACCGGTTGCGGTTGTGGTTGACCGAGCAGTAGCCGATGTTATTCTTGTCCATCAGGTCTACGATGTCGGCTATCGCCTGGGGGTTATGGGTTGCGTCGCCGTCGATTTCCACATAGAAGATATGGCCTCCACGGGTGAGCTCATGATAGGGACCCTCGATTTTGGCTTTGTGACGGGGTGAGCATTTGTAATAGACAGGAACGTGGTTGGAGTTGGTGTAGTAGATTTTGTCGGTGATACCAGGCAGTATGCCGAAGGTCTTGCGGTCTTTGGCGGTGAACTTGCCGGAAAGTCCTTCAGCCGGGGTGGCAAGAATTGAGAAATTGTGGCCATACGTCTCCGAGAACTCGTTGGCACGCGAACGCATGTGAGATATGATGCGCAGTCCGAGCTTTTGGGAATCGTCGGATTCGCCGTGATGCTTTCCTGTCAGAGCCACCAGGCATTCAGCCAATCCGATGAATCCGATACCAAGTGTGCCTTGGTTTATGACCGGTTCGATTGTATCGTTGCGGCCAAGCTTCTCGGAGCCGTTCCACAGGCGTGTCATAAGGAGCGGGAACTGCTTGGCAAGGGCGGTTTTCTGGAAGTCGAATCTGTCGTTGAGCTGACGTGCTGTGATTCCCATCACGTCATCGAGCTTCTTGAAGAAGCGTTCGACACGTTCGTTCTGGTCGCGGATAGACATGCACTCGATTGCTATCCTGACTATGTTGATGGTGGAGAAGCTGATATTGCCACGGCCGATTGAGGTCTTTTCGCCGTAACGGTTTTCGAAGACGCGGGTGCGGCATCCCATTGTTGCTACTTCATAAAGGTAGCGTTCGGGATCGTTGGCGTTCCACTTCTCGTGCTGGTTGAATGTCGCGTCCAGGTTGACGAAGTTGGGGAAGAATCTGCGTGCAGTGACCTTGCAGGCCTGATGGTAGAGGTCGTAGTTGGGATCACCTTTTTCATAGTTCACACCCCTCTTCTTCTTCCAAATCTGGATGGGGAAAATGGCGGTGGCGCCATTGCCTACACCCTCGTATGTTGACTGGAGCAATTCACGAATCACGCAGCGTCCTTCTGCGGAAGTGTCGGTGCCGTAGTTTATGGAAGAGAACACAACCTGGTTGCCTCCACGGGAGTGGATTGTATTCATATTGTGGATGAATGCTTCCATTGCCTGATGGACTCGGCTGACGGTACAGTTCATCGCATGCTGCAAGGCGCGTTCTTTCCCTTTGAGGCCGTCAAGCGGCCGCTTGATATAGTCGTCTATATGGCCGTGATACATATCCGAAAGGTCTTCTCCGGTAATGGCCTCAGCCTTTTTCAGCTCTTCTATATATGAGGAGCGCACGAAGGGGGCGAGATAGAAGTCGAAGGCGGGAATAGCCTGGCCGCCGTGCATCTCGTTTTGGGCGGTCTCAAGGGATATGCATGCGATTACGCTGGCGGTCTCGATGCGTTTCGCCGGGCGGGACTCTCCGTGACCTGCGATGAATCCATGTTGCAGGATGTTGTTAAGGGGATGCTGTACGCAGGTGAGGGATTTCGTGGGATAATAGTCTTTGTCGTGGATATGGAGGTAGCCGTCTTTCACAGCCTGACGGGCTTCCGGCGACAAGAGATAGTCGTCAACGAATGGCTTGGTTGTCTCGGAGGCGAACTTCATCATCATGCCGGCGGGGGAGTCAGTATTCATATTGGCGTTCTCGCGGGTTATGTCGTTGTTTTTCGCCTCGATGATTTCAAGGAAAATGTCGCGGGTCTTTGCCCTGCGCGCTATGCTACGCTGGTCTCGATACGCGATATACTTTTTTGCCACCTCTTTTCTGGTTGACTTCATAAGTTCCAGCTCAACACGGTCCTGGATTTCCTCCACAGTCATCTGCTCTTTGCCCGAGACCCCGATGCGGTCTGTGATTTTGTGAATCAACGACTCATCTTCGCCAAGAGGAGTCTGGAGCATGGCTTTGCGTATGGCGGCCTTTATTTTTTCTTCATTATAACCGACAACGCGGCCATCGCGTTTGAGGACTGTCTGAATCATGATTTCCGAGTAATAAGCTGGAGGTTAACAATTAAGGGGTGAATGTCATAAAACAGGCATTCAAACCGCTGACAAAGGTAGTCAGAATTTGATAAATGAGCAATATTTAAGCACGAAAATTTGATAAAAGTTTTCAGTTTTGGGAAACTTTTTGATATTGCTAAAATGTTACTAATTTAGTAACGAAGAAGTTATGATTTTTTTTGGACAACTATGGGCATTTGCTGTTGCGCAAATGGCGCGTCTTGCTCCGGTGGTTGTGATATGAAAAATGCCGGGGCTGAATAAAGCCGCCGGCATTGTTGCCATATACGAGAATTGTAAAACAATCTGTCAGCTGAATGTGGATTTGCAGACTTGAATAATCTTGTATATATAGCGTGCGGATTCAAGAAAGATATTTGAATACACTCCGTTTTTTCTGTAAGCTTTGCGATGTTCTGAATATATGCGGATATGAGAACTGAAACCAGAGGTAGAAATTCCTCCGGTGCGCATTGTCACAAAATCCAGAGATATATACCTCGTCTTTATCTGATGGATGTAAAGCAACCTGAGCAGCTGTTCGAAATCGGCTGCTATTTTAAATGTGGTGTCGAACAGTCCGTATTTCTTGTATATGTCACGTCGACAATAGAAAGAGGGATGGGCGGGCATAAAGCCCATCCTCATCCATTCCCGTTTGAATTTCTTCGAGCAATAATATCTGACGGTTTTGTCAAGCCTTTCTGGGTTGACGTAATGAATGTCACCGTATACGGCATCAACGGGATTTTCAACATCGGCAAATTCGGAAGCGACTTTTTCCAAAACGGATGTTGTCGTGAAAAAATCATCGGAATTAAGCAGCCCCACGACATCTCCTGAGGCGACGGAAATCCCTTTGTTCATTGCGTCGTAGATTCCATCGTCGGTTTCTGATATCCATTTAAGGCTGAAACCGCGTTGGCGATAATGGTCGGCGTATTTTTTTACTATGTCCATTGTGTGATCATCGCTGTTTCCATCAACGATGATATGCTCCACATTCCCGTAAGTCTGGTTTAATACACTCCGCAGGGTATCTTCGATGGTCTCGCCTGAATTCCATGCGGCAGTGATCACGGAAATCTTCACAGGATTTTTTTTGAAGGAAAATTCATTCATTTTTTGTGTGGAATTGGTTGGGAGCTACAGGTGTTCCTGTCGTCCATATCGCAGTGGCTGTCAGCCAGAATATCGGGAACATCAACGAACCGGCAAACATCAGCCAGCCTTCGGTCGAGGCATTGACTGTCATAAAAAGCAAGAGGGAGAGATAGAAGGGGAAGTCGCGGTTATGACGGATATTTACGAGACGTTTGATTAAAACAGCTGCAAACACAAGGAAACTGGCTGTTCCTATTACTCCGCCGTAACTGAGAAGTGACAGCCATGACGATCCTGGTTCTATTTCAGTAAGGTCTATCGGGGCATCTTTTGAGGACGGCAATTCGTTGGCATAACCAATGCCGAGCAGCGGAGATGACTTGAACTCTCTTATGCGGTTGTCCCATAACTCTTTGCGGGAGTAGAACAATGAACCGTGACTTTCACTGATGGCAGTCTTATGTTTTATGATTGCCATGGCGGGCGGCACGACGGCAATCAGAACCAGGATTCCTGCTATTGCAGTCAGAATAGCTGTTTTTTTTGTCAAGCGAGACATTATTGCCTTGCGGTTCAGATACAGGAGAGCAAGAAGTGAAAGAGCCATTCCCCCTAATGCTGCCCTTGAACCGCCGACGGCACACATTACTATGCTGATTCCGAGAAGTATGCTTCCCAAAAATGGACTGATTCGCCGAGTTTTGTCAATAAGCAGCCATGCGGTGACGATGGCGGTTATGGCTGCAACTGGTGACAAAACCATACCCATTTCGAATACCCCACAAAATCCATAATTATGGAATATGGGTGTCCAGATGCCTTCATGCCCGGAAATTATGAGACATATCCCCCATATCGCAAATGACAGGATGACCATCAGCGAGAGGATGACATACATGCTTGCCGCAATCCATTCCCGTGATTTTTTTAGGGTGTCAGATATAATCAGCGGAGAAAAGCATGTCATCCCGATGACGAATGCTATGAATCGCTGTGTCCTCAGCCATGTTTCCGGGGATGGATGTAATATGAGGGTTAGTGCATAAATCAGGATGAAACATATGACCGGCATACATACGGATATTTTTGCCGTAAGTGATGTCGCCACGACTATAATGGAGAGCAATGATACGACCGGTAATGGTATTGAGATGCCTAAAGCATGCCTGAGACATACCACTGCAGAAAGCATGACACACAGGGCAAAATTGAATTTGCTGGGTAAAGATGCGGCTTTTACCTTATGCTGTATCATTTCTTCTTGCGCAACAGCTCGACGACAAGTTCACAAGTGGAGGTCTGGAAAACCACAGACAGACCAATGTATGAGAGGAGGCCTACAAGTATGCCCACCCCCACTCTGAGCCATTCTCCGAAAAGAATGGTCTGCACGCCATACACCACTATTCCCATGATAGTGGCGTTGATTAATATTGGCAATATGCTTTTGACTTGTCTTATGAATCCGAGATTTATTTTTGCACCTGCGACTCGGGAGTTGACCATATATCCGATAGCTGAATTTGCGAACAGGCCACAGCAGACCGCTGACAGTCCGAAAGGCAACATCACGAACAGAATCACGAGTCCGGAGACCACACTGAAGGTCTGCAACTTCAGATATGTGCCTCCCTCCCCCTTTATTTCCAGTATCATATAGTTGATGGAATTCAAAGGGAAAAACAGGAAAGAAAAACAAAGAATCCTTAACAGCCGTGCGGTATATAGCCATTGTGGGCCAATCAAGGCCAAGGTCAGAGGCTCGGCAATCGCCGCCAGCCCTAACATCAGGGGAGCGATGAAGAATGTAGCGAGACGCAGATATGCCCTGACACCGTTGCGCAGACGTTCTATGTCGTTTTGGAAATTGCAGAACATCGGATATGTGGCGCGTTGAACGACGCGGGAGAGATTTTCCGAAGTAATGCTTCCCAATTGTCTCGCGTTACTGTAACATCCGAGAGCATAAGCGGAAAATACTTTTCCGATAGTGAGTGTGCAGAGGCTCTGAAACAGACTGTCGAGAACGTTGCAGGCAAGCAGTTTTGAACCGAGCCCGAACAAATCGCGGAATGCGCAGCTGGAGAATTGCCATTTAGGACGCCAGTCGGTGACAATCCATAGTGTGGCAGCTGTGGCTACCTGATTGGTGAGCTGCAACCCGACAAGTGCCCATGCACCGAAACCATTGTAAGCCATGATGAGCCCGACAAGTCCCGACATCAATGCGCCGACAAGAGTCGATTTCGCCTGTGTTTTGAAATCGAGGCGTGAAGTCAGTATCGCTCGGTGGACAACCAATGTGGACTGTATCACAATGCAGAGCGCGAGAACCCGCAACAGGTTGGTGAGCGCAGCCTCCTCATAAAACCATGAGACCAAGGGGGCGGCGACGAATAAAATCAGGTATAGGCCGATACCGATGGCAAGATTGACCCAAAAAGCGGTCGAGCAATCCTCCTCGGTGCGGTCAAGTTTGCGGATGATGGCCTGGGAAAGGCCTCCCTCCGCTATGAGCTGGGCGATGACAATGAAGAAGGCGAGCATACTGACCAGACCGTAATCGGTCGGCACCAATATTCTTGCCATCAACACGAAGACCACAAACTGAATCCCCTGAACCGAAAATCGCTCGAACGCGCTCCAGGAGATTCCGCTGATGATTCCTTTGCCGGGAATTAGATGGTCTTGCATTGTGTTTTAAGGGTGTTCTTATCTGACAGATTTTACCACGGCAGGAATACCCTGATAGATTTTCCCCGTTTCAAGATTGGAGGTTGCCATCGAGCCTACGGTCAGAATTGAATCGCGGCCCACGGTCACGCCCGGACATACCACGCTTTTCGCTCCTACCCAGGCTCCATCCTCGACAATTATGGGTTTGACCATAAGATCGAATGTCGGGAGACGATAGTTATGATTACCGCAAAGCAGCATTGCCCCCTGGCTCAGGCAGCAATTGGAACCTATCGAGACTTCGGCGAGATTGTCAATCCATACATCTTCCCCGATCCAGGAATAGTCGCCCACCGTCAGCAACCAGGGATATTTGACATTGACCCCCGGCTTGATTACCACTCCCCTGCCTATCTTCGCTCCGAACAACCGGAGAGCCTTGACCCTTATCCCCGATATGGGGTTAAGGTGGTTCTTGATGACCAACGCGTTGACGAAATACCACAGAAATCGTTTCAACGCATTCCCTCCCGGATTGTACCAGGAATTGTCATATTTGCTTAAGTCAGTCATAGGAAGGTGTCAGGGGTGACAGAAATACGCGATTGGATTGGTTGGAGGCTTTTCAATTGAGGTCTTTTCATGACAAATAAACAAATTCCGGTTTCGGCCCTTGACCGAGCAGCCAGGAATAAAGCTTAAGCATCTTGGCCGCGACCTTGGAGGACTCATATTTGTCAAGCACAAGCTCGCGTCCACGCATACCCATCCGCAACAATTCATCCGGCGACGTTTCCGCGACCTCATCAATTACCTTCGCTATTGATTCCGGGGAATTATCCCTCCACCAGCCGCATTTATAATCCTCGAGATTTTTCCAAGGAGTTCCTAAGCTTGCCATCACGGGTGTTCCCACCAACAACGCCTCCGGAACAATCATACCGAAGTTTTCCATATCACTAACAACAAATAGAGCTGATAATTTAGCAAGATTCTCATATTTATCCCTGCCGGAAACAAAGCCGAGAAAGTGTACCCGGTCACTAATGCTAAGCCTCTCAGTCTCTTTATTCAGAAACTCCTCATAGTCAGTTGAGCCGATGCCCATTATTTTTAGAACCACATCCTTGTGGCTTGATATAGCCAATGCCTGAATTATTCGCTCAACATGCTTACGCGGATGGAGTCGCCCGAGGTAGCCTATTGAATGTTCTTTGGTTATATCATCACGTATAATTAGGCTTCGGTTCTCATATATTCGAGTTATATCATCTGACACAGGTACTGGATTGGCAATCACAGCTACTGGGCCACTATAGCCGAGGTCTCTGATGTGGTTCATTTCTTTCAGACAATTGACGTGTATACATGACGCCTCCATAATATCTTTTTTGAACCATAGTTTCCACATAGGCCATTTTTTCCAATAGCTTCTGTGTATGGTCTCAGGGTAAAGCATTCCGTGCGGGGTTATCACATATGGTTTATTTTTGGCACGTGCAATAGAACATGTGACATGATTGACATACAACCATACTCCATTAGTATGGTATATATCAGCATCAGATTCATTCAAGGCTGTTTTGAATGCCATGGTATACTCAAGAGGCGAAAATCTGTCATTAGACGAAATATTAATCCAGTTCTCACCATTACCTATTACGGTGTCTCTCTTATCCCTGACATCCGGAGACATAAGCTCAACATCTATGGCCGATTCAAGATTTGATAATGCCGATAGCAGATCATATGTCGCTGTGGTGGTGCCCCCGCTATGTTTTCCAAAATCTGATATTGTCTGGATGACTTTCATATTATCAATAAAAATCAACTGTTAGTAATCTCATTGTATACAGTCTTGTATTGTCCTGCTATATAATCAGGAGCAAATCGTCGAATGTTTTTATATCCGTTCCCTATCAGTTTTACGTATAATTCTTTATCACCGAGCAACTTGATTATACCTGCCCTTATGTCTTCTGCCGAGTTAGGATCAATATAATAAGCCGCATCACCAGCCACCTCATGCAGAACGTCAATATCACTTGCGATAATTGGTGTCCCCATCAGGTTTGCTTCCAATAGAGGCATTCCAAAGCCCTCTTTGAAAGATGGAAATGTCACAATATCTGCTTTTCTATACCAGTTCAGCACTTCCTGATACTCCAGATTATAATAATTCGTCAGATTCAGCCCATAAGATTCTGCAATATCAATCTGTTCTTGTGTCATTCGTCCAATAACTACCAACCTGACATCTAAATTATGTATGGCCTTCATCACACTTTCAAGATTCTTATGAGGCCGGGTGCCTACATGCAAGACAATTGATGTCTTATTCTTGTGTTTTGATGCAAAAGGTTGTGTAGTCAATGATAAAGCTATTGGATTGCCTATAACTCGAATCTTATCAGAGGCCCATGGACAGACTGCAAGCACTTCTCTTTTTGTGAAGTTACTTATCACAGTTATTCTGTTGGCAATTTTCATAGGCAGGGTAAAGAACAACAATTTTTTCAAATAGCGTGACAATGTGCCTACTCTGAGAATTGTCCATACGTCATGAACTGTTATCACGGTATTACGTCCGGTTCCTAACGCGATATAATGGACTTCCCCCGATATATGATTCACGTCTCCGCGAAATCTGCGTGCATACAATATATTTTTTATAATTGAGCTGAAACTCGCATCCCCATACGGCAATTCTACAAGCTCAACATCTGTGCCCATATATTGCATAAGGAGATGAAATATCTCCTCAATGCTATTATCATTCTCCCGTTTTTTACGAATAAATATAACAACCTTCATAATCGTTAATACTTCTTTAATTTTATGGACGATTCGCTGAATATTTACGTCGCATATCCATTTGTGCTACCGCTATATTCAGGCCTATCATAGTGAAGTATACTATATATGCAAACCAATTGTAGAGACACAGCTGCGCATAGAATGTCATTGGGGTTATTACAAGAATCGATGCCCATGAAATGACAGACAGATAGCTGTCCTTAATAGACCTGCTGAGTCTAACCATATAACACCACACGAATATCCTAATACCGGTAACAATAAGAAATCCCACAAATCCGAATTCAATCATCACCCGACCTATTTCCTCTTCCCAGTCGACCTCGGATTTATGAACCAGGAACGGCTGTGTCGAGATGTTTGCAATGCCGGCACCATTCCCAAACGCCCCTGAATAATCGAACATTCGAGTTATGTCGAATTGACGTGTTATGCGCGTATCAACATCATGTGAAGCATGATTAACCCGGGATATAAAATTATCAATTGCCTCAATACCGTAAGCATTATAATAAAAATATCCTCCTACTGCAACCAATGCTATGATATATATCAGATGCCATCTCTGTTTATAAAAACCTTGATACAACGCGATACAAACAAGATAGACGCAACCTAAAAGCACTACGCTTCGCGAGCCGGTCATCAGACATCCGAGCAACGACAGCAACAACAATGTTATCAACACCCACCTCGTCATTTTTTCCCACCTTAATGACAGTAGCATGGCCGAAAAAGACAAAATGACAAGGCATAAATCTCCAAATGGCGTAAGATATGAAAACACACTGCACACTCTAGCGGCACCTCCTACTGTTGCAATGCCAGTATCCATATCCGTTGCATACTTGTTTATTAATGCTGTCGGAGAGCTCGAATACTGAACCACTGCAAGAATAAGGGCTATAAATGATATGAAACACCCGTATATCAAAAATTGCTTAAGTTTCCTCGGAGAGTCAAGCCATATTGGTATAACACTTATAAGTATTATTGGCGATGTATACTGAACAATTGTTATTATACCCGCTGCAAAGCCGTTTGTCGCCCCTGTTATTGTAAGTGCAGATAATATGACAATGAAGGCATATATTTTGTAAGCCCTGCTTGCAGGAGTAACAATCGGTTGTGATTCGGATTTGTTCTTAGATAAATAGATTCCTATGATAGCTAAAAGTAACAGGTATTTTATGCCATAAAGCAATGAACCCGGTACTCCGGGTAAAATCCATTTCCTTAAAACACCTTCAAGGAAAATATAAACGAAAAACAAAGTCAAGCACTGATTCATTTGTATGACATTTGTTGTTGGAGGAAATCATTATATCGCTTGCCATATGCTTCCCATGAAATATTGGCAAGAGATTCATCTGGAAGATATTTGCGCGGCTTCCCTACAGTCTGCTGTCTTGCTTTTTGTAAAGCCTTTTGCAAAGTTTCGCGTACAGAATCAGCAGTCTCTAACGGCGTCTCAAACAGATAATCACTGTTATTGACTAATTTTTTCAAATCAGGTCCACCTGTCGTGTGCGAATAAACCAGCGGTAAACCACAGGCCATTGCTTGGAAAAGAACTAGTCCAAAACCGTCCTGCCGGGATGGCAGACATAATACTTTGGCCTTGGAGTAGTATTTAGTTAGCTCAGGCTGATTTACAGGCTCCACATGGCAAAACTGTGAACTCTCATTTGCCGGAAACGGGCAATCAGCAATTGCTCCAACGTGTAATAACGAAAAACCGCCTTTGCGACACGCTTCAACCAATATATCCACACCTTTTTGATATGACCAATTGCCTACGAAAATAATATCAAAAGAATCCTGTGACAATATTGTCGGCCGGAACATCGAGATATTTACCCCATATGGATTTACAAACAACTTGTCAGATACAAATCCTTTTTCTTCAAAACTCTCTTGCGTGTGTTGTGATGGCAAAATTATCTTATCTGCGATTCTATATTGTTCTAATTCGTTTTTTATATCCTTGGTATATACCTGCTCTGCGGTAGGTATTGCCTTTAATATCTCATCCTGTGACAATATGTGACGGCACCCTCTATCACAAAAGAATTGTGCACCATATTTATCTTGGGCTTTCTTAGCGCTTATTATGGCACATCCACTGATACCTATAAGTAGGTCACATTTATCCAGAAAGATACTTGACAGTTTGTCAACAAGTCTGACTATGTAGTAGTAGAGATGACGATTATAGTCCCCCGGTAATTTTACTTTCCTGAAAATGAGCATCAATGGCGCACATAAGGCAAAAAAAGAGATAACCCTTTCAGCAGGAAATCCAAAAGATTCACAACGCTTTTTGGATACCATTGTATACAATTTCACATCATGCCCGTTATTAAGCAGTTGAATTGCCATATCGAGCAGATGTGCACGGCCAGGAGTAACTACCGCAATTTTCATTTATCCAGGTATGTTCTTATATATGTTATTAGGTCGCCTCCAAGCAGGCTCTCAACGCACAAATCTTTATGCACTGTCTTTCTTTCGCGAATAAATTTTGCCGGATTACCACCGACAACAGCCATTGGCGGCACATCTTTGGTAACCACACTCCCGGCTCCAATTACCGCACCATATCCAATTTTCTTAACCGAGGGTAATATAATTGAATGTGGACATATCCAGACATACGGTTCTATTACTAAACCATTCCCCTCTTTGCTTGGCGATTGAATGTGAGTCCATTCAGAAGAGTCTATGTCATGTGTGCTTAATATAAACATCACATTTTCTCCAATTATAGAATTATTTTTGATTACAAAAGGATATTTCATCGACGTAAACTCCACGCTATGACTTATTGACACGTAGCTCTCAATCGTGGTCATTCCATCTATCTGTTTAGCGACTGAAACAGGTATGGTTACATTGTTCCCAATCTTGGCACCGCGTCGTCTACCAATCCAAGCCGAATACCTGTATTTTATAAAAGACGGCACGCGTATTAATATTCCAACTAAGAAACGAATCAACGATTTCGATGTTACTCGCCTTGTGTATTCCGTATCCATAAGTTATTTTAATAAATTAAAAATACATCTAATAGAGCCGATACTAAATCTCCCCAATCCTAATGGAAGAGAAGCTAAAAACATGAACACACGTCTCTTTAATGACGGGTTATAATATTTCTTCCGTATAATCCGAATGTTAGACCTTTCATTTTTTAGTACGATTTTATACGTCCGGTCATCAGAAATAAAACAGGCGTTATATATGGCCAAAATACGTTGTGAATATCCGGTCAGAGTAATTGCCTTAGATTGGTACTCGTTATCAGATATATTAAAGTATCCAAATAATTTTGGCATAAGATCAAGAAAAATGTCAGATGCCTTCAATAAACCATTAATATTCTTCTTCCCTAATCTGGACAACGAATCTTTTGACTGCTCTCCATAATACATATAATGGTATCCGCAGTATCTTGAAGTAATTATATTTTCGATTAACAAATAATAAGAGTACACAAAAATGTGGTCTTCATGAAATGATAAGTCTCTGCGAAATTTAAGATTGTTTTGTTTTATTAAATTCAAATCGAATAATTTATTTACAGGCCCCCCATCTCGGAATAAGTCACACACAACAATTAGATTAGAGGCTTTAACACCATTGACGGTACTATGATCTTCGTATCTGAACGACTCATAGATTCTTTGAGGAGTATGTGTTTTTAATCCACTCACCACTATAGATTTTGGTGTGGGATTTCGTTTCATAAAATCTGCGAGATACTCCGGTTCCACCCAATCGTCACTGTCGATGAATGTTATCCAGCGGCCGCGAGCGTTGTCAATTCCGAGATTGCGGGCGGCGCTTACGCCTCCGTTGGGTATATGGAACACACGTATGCGATGGTCTGTTTCCGCATAGTGGTCGCATATATCTCCGCTTGAATCCGGAGAGCCGTCATCAATGAGAAGTAATTCCCAGTCATCAAAGGTCTGGGCAATGACGCTTTCGATGCATTTGCCTACATATTTTTCGACCTTATAGACTGGGATGACTATGGATATGAGGGGATTATCGTTCATTTTTGATGTATGCGGTAAATGAGTGATGTACGCGTTTGTCAACGGGAGGAAGCGTCATATAGTCGCCGTAAGTGTGCTCGAGATATTCCATATAACCTACCATGGTTTTGTAAGTTCTGTTCTCGAATTTTATATCCACATCTGATGCGATGGCTTCGGCCCGGAATGCCGATTTGGGCGATTTTGGCCCGGCATCGGTCATATTGCACACCAGGGATGACTGTCTGTCATTTTTGATTAATGAGTCATATTTGCGCAGTAGCCCGAGACGAGTGGTGGTTAGACGAGAATAGAGCCGATATAGTATCCCTCCGATACTCTTGGTGCATAATATGGGACATTGGCGTGCTATGAGCAGGTGATCAAGCCTCTGTTTTTTCTTGAAAATAGCTTCCAGCTGAACATAATCCTCAGGCACGTAGTCTATCGGAAAGATGTCTACATATATTCCTATTTGCCGGTCGGGATGTTCTCCTTCGATGAGAATGGTCTCGGTGTCCACGATTTTTGTAAATGTATAGTGATAGCCGGGAGTATTATATCCGTCAATAAGCTTATATCGGCCGTTTGCGTCATTGAAGCCACGGCGTATGCGCTCATAACTTTCTCGTGGCATATAAATATCAATATCGTCATCCCACGGAATATATCCGCCATGACGGACGGCTCCGAGTAATGTGCCGCTTGATATGAAATAAGTCAGATTGTTGTCATGGCAATATGCATCGATAGCATCAAGTACTTGCATCTGCAGTTCTCTGAGTTCGGCTACATCTGTTATCTGTCTCATCGTCGTTGCTTATTTTTTTGCTGTCTTGGCAGCTATTTTAGCTTTGAGTTCGCTGCTGCTCACGCCATCGGTGCGAGAGAGTACTATATGTTCACGTCCATGACTTTCACACCATTCTATAGCACGCTGAAATCCGGCATGGCATTGGTCCGGACCTGTGACGAATACGTCAAAATCAACATCTTTTACGATTTTATCCACGTCGTCATAAGTGATTACCTCATCGACATACCGGATGGCTTTTATCATGTACTTACGGTCATCGGTCGAGTTGAGCACTTTGGCATCTGGCTTATACTTTAGGATATAATCACTGTCTTGGGCTGCCACTATCAGATAATCGCCCAGCCCGCGCGCACGTCTGTAAAGCTCGACATGCCCTTTGTGGAGCAAGTCATAGACTCCTACAGTCAGCACTCTGCGGTATTTCCGTGGTTTTTGATTGGCGAGCTGCACGTTTGACGGCAGTGGCAAACCATTGTCAGCACATCTGACTTTGAATCGTCTTAAATCATTGCCTCGATGATATTGTAGCCACTTGTAATATATGCTATCGGGAAGATGGTCCTGAATCCATGTTTCGCCCCAGTGTAGCCATTTTGACAATGTGTTGAGCCGGTAAAACACGGTCTGTTTAGGCACGATCCAATCACTTCCGTATTGAAATTCCAGATATTCGTCGACTTCGGCCGGAACATTCAGTTCAATGCCTTTGAAATTCCATTTAACCGTGTCCTGAAGATATTTCTCATGAATGAAATCCGAGCCTCCTGTGTGCCTTATGTCGCTGCTTATCTTATGAAGTACAAATACTTTGATGTATTCCATCCTGCGTTCGAGATAGTATAGTCCCCTGCGCTCATAGCGCATAAGGCTGAACCCCTCGTCTTTCAGCATCGACAGAATGTCTTTGAAACGTTCTTCGTCCTCCTTGAGTATATATACGTCAAATGCAGGTTTCCATGGCTGGAAGTCATCGTTTCGGATAATCCCTATCAGTGTGCCGAAGCATGGACCCCAGTTGATGTCTATCTTATCAAGATATACCGACAGAATCCTGAGATTCTCAATCATAATATTAGTATTCATCACCTTTTTGCCGAAATAGAGCAAATGGTTATGATACTTTATAAAACCATTTGAGGTTTTCAAATGCGCCATCCTAAATCCAAAATTTATCTGTTGGCTTGTTTGTCTCGATGTCTCTGATGTCATACCTGTCAGATACAAGTTCATATATCTTTGAGACAAATATTACATCGTGTAACGCGAGCCCGTAATTGTAGGCTAATATTCTTTGTAGCTGAGATTTGCGTCCTTTATCACGTCCGGCAAGCACTTCTCCTATTTCATTGAAGTCCTTGAATTGTCCGAAATACTTAAAATTTTTGACATGGTCAGTGTCATCACCGAACACACGATCAAAAACCGTGTCACAGTTCTGAAATCCCCTCATGTGAACCGGAATTATAGTTATGCCGGGTTTGAAAATCCTTTCATCCTCAAACAGCAGCCCGTCAGCACTTGTGATACAGCTTATTAGTACATCAGATTTTTCGGCAAGTTCTTCCTTTGTATCTACAATATCAAATGTGACATTATTGTAGGCTTGGAATCTTTCAATAAATATGTCTGCCTGATTCTTATACTTCAAAAGCTTTATTTTAAAGTGTTTCTGAGTCTCCGCTTCCAAAACACATAACAGTGTGGCACGAGCAGTATTGCCAAGCCCGATAAAACCATATACATCCGCACCATCCTTGCGAAGTGCCTTTGCTGTCACGGCAGCTACGGCTCCTGTACGCATTGTAGTAACCCAATCGCAATCCGCAAGGGCCAATAATTCGCCATTTCGCGCATTATAAAGCATCATATCGCTCCCGAGACTTGGAGTGGCACCCGCTATGCGGTGGACTTCTTTGATGCCGAAATACCGGGGGCTTTCAAGATTGTCTGATTCCGGCAACAGACATGGCATCGATGTGAAAAAATCGGTGTCGCTCGGGTGGACGCTTATTTTTGCCGGCAACTGAGCCTGATTCTTATTAAAGAAACTTTCATAAATCCACTCGACACATTGACGAGGCGTTATGCCAAGAGATTTAATCTGTTGATGCGTTATTATCTTCATTTTTCAAAAAAATACTCTTCAAACTCTTTCTTCAAACCATGATTGCCAACCTGAGGGCCATTGATTTCCCAATTGTCATTACCTTCAATGAATATAGGTCCGGTTCTCCCAATTGCAATATCCCAACCAATAGAGTGGACATCCTTAAGCATTGTATGGAAATATATGGCCTTTTCTTCAGCATCTTTAAGCATCGGTATGTAGAACTCATTCAGCCTCACCAAACTGTCGGGGTGGACCTCTGTTCTAAGTCCGAATTTTGGCTTATAAAATCCATATTTATGAAGTTGGCCGGTATTCAAATCGAATCCAACAGCAAGTCCTCCTTGTGAGGTGTTATCCACAAAGCTGCCATGCGCACCTATGCGGAGTATTGACGGCATAATGTGAATTTCCCCGTCTTTAAGACTTCTTACCGTTACGAGACGCATTGTATTGATACTCCCCGAATAGAGACGAGACATTTCAGGGTGCTGACACACAGTCTCTTGGAAAATATATTCACATCCTTTTATTTTTGTTTCGATATCTTTTGGAGATATTTCTAACCCCTCAATATACGCTTTATTATTGCGGATTACAAGTCTGAATATACCTACACCGCATTCACCTTCTGTTTCCTTGCAAAACAGCTCAACATTATTAAAATTCAATAATTCATCAAATGATGTTTTGACAAATCCGTCGTTCCATATGTAGAGTGTGTCATTAGAGTAATATGCTCTGATTTTTGGTGTCGTTATGCCTATTGCGTTCGCAAAAATATCAAAATATAATTTATTGCGGAGTATACATGTGCTGTTATGAGGATTATGCTCATAATTAAGATAATTCCGTCGAATCATAAATGGTTGGTAATTCATATATTCCTTGCGCTCTTCATCTGACTTGACATCAAGACCATACATGAAATAAAATTCATTTGCAAGACCGTATTTTATGATTTGTCCCACCTGAAAAATAAAATTCTGACGTTTACTTCGAGCTTCTTTATCAGGGTAATATGAAGAAGAGTCATACAAATGCTTATTCCTAAGTAAATTCTTAAGAAGCAATGGTTTAACATATAAATTGGATATAGCCCAATCGTAAGTGCGTTTTATTTTATCAAAGATGCTCATAGTTTTAACAAATTCTTGGTATGATTCTTAAGCTTGAGGAGATTTGTTATCGTAGTATATATCAAAGGATAAAATCCTGTGTTAAGAGCCTTTGATGCTCGACGTATATTCTTATGATAATATATCTGTTCATTGAATAAAGTCAGATAATTATCATCACTGAGGTATGAAACGTTGGTTGAGACTGAATATGAATTGTCAAGTAAGTCAATGGTGACAATTAGTCCGTAACGAGCCATCATATTCCATTTCTTGAATGTTATACAGTCGACATATTTCGGATAGCCATACGTGACGGGCAATTCCTCTATGTTTATATCCCCATCAGGATAATAAGTTGAACGAGGGGTGTTAAGTAACCTGTCAGGAAATAGGAAATTACCCATACTGAATACAACAGGCCTGTTTCGATATTTCCAAATTGGTTGGATACAATGAGTATGCCCGCCAAGAATAATATCAGCACCAGCTTCAATCATCTTTTGAGCCATTCTATATGCGTTTAGAGATGGAGGAATAATATATTCCATACCCCAATGCGGAATCACGACTACATAATCATATTGCAATTTATATTTTTGTATCTCGGAGACGACATATTCATCTGTCATAGGATTGACTCCGTAGCTGTTATTTGTCGCAAATGGACACCAACCTACGGTCTCATCACGCCAATCACAGAACGCGAGGAATGCATACGTTTTCCCATTTTTGGATATTACCGCGGGCTTACTTGCGCTCTCGATGTTATCTCCAGCCCCGCAGTGAAGTATCCCCATCTCGTCAAGCAATCGAATAGTATGCTTTGCTCCTATCTCTCCTAAATCAGTAAAATGATTATTAGCAAGTGATACGATGTTTATATCCAGGTCTTTTAGTCTGACCAAATCCTCATCTCGGACATAAATCACATCTGCCTTGCGACGCATTTTCTCTTCGTTGAATTCAGGGCGATTTCCTACTGCAGTCTCAAGTGTCCCAACTCGAATATCTCCCTGTTGAAGTATGCACCAGAGCTCGTCAGATATAAATTCATTTTTTTTGATATTTAAAATGCCTCCTGGCATTATATCACCAACGGCAACAATCTTCATATGAATTACAAATTATATTATATCTTACAATCAATTTGATGTTTTGTGGGTAATTGAGACCTGATGCAACAAATATTTCAATGCCTCGGATTTACACATCCAAGAAACACATAAATAGATTGAAATATATATAAAGCTTATGACTGTGATTCGGATAAATGCCATATAGGCTTCAAGATAGCTATTCAGATACATTGATACCACAAATGGAATGCATGCGTAAAACAAGCATTTAGAAATAGCTTTTAGTTGTTCACATATGTTTGTCTTTATAATACCGGTGCCCACTATAGCAAAGCACAAATAAGCTAAGACATTATAAATTACGGCCATATACAAAAGTCCTTGCAATCCATAATATATACCGCCTACAATTGTCATTCCACAAAACACAAAGGCTTTTACAAGATTAAGATAAAACAAGATCCTGCTTTTGCCTTTGGCTTTTATTACGTTTATATTTACATCTTGTATACAATAAGGGATTCCACCTATGCAGAGAATTTGAAAATAGGGGACAGCTTCAATCCATTTTTCTCCATAAAAAAACAAAATCAATGGTTTTGCAATAATTATGCAGAGCAACATCATCGGAATTACGAGAAAAGAAAGGATATAAACACTTTTGTTAAGTTTGTCTTTAATTATTTCATCATGATCTTGATGCTTGGAAAATTCAGGGAACAAAACTTGGCCGATTACCTGTTGGATGCTATCTGCAGGAATGTTTCTTAATGTTTTCGCCTGAGTAAATTTGCCCAAAATTGATGGCGAAAACATTTTCCCGATAACCAATGACTGAACATTGTTAGAAATCGTTATGCACAGACTCGATAAAAGCATAAAGCCTCCAAAATTAAATAGATGCTTCAATCTATCCCTGCTGAAAATGAATTTTGGTCTCCAATTCGAGGCTTTCCACAATAAAATGGATGATATTAAAGAGCCGGACAAAGACCGGATGACAAAACTCCAGACCCCACACCCTGCCAAAGCCGCACATATACCGATAATTGCTAATGTGATTGAGCCGGTCAGGTTGCATATTGAAAGCGTTTTGAATTGTAATTCCTTTTGACATAGTGAGGTTTGGACTAATGTAAACCCCTGAATAAATAGTGTCAGCCCCATCACTCTAAGCAGAGGACATACAATCTCAAGATTATAAAATCTTGAGATTGCCGGGGCACATAAGAATAAAATACAATATAGTACAGATGATAATATTATGTTGATATAAAATGCCGTGCTCGTATCTAATATATCAAGTTCTTTTTTCTGCACCAGTGCAGCCCCCAGTCCACTATCAACAAAAGTCTGAGCTAATGCCAAGAAAAACATGAGCATGCCTATTACTCCAAATTCATTCGGCGAAAGGAGCCTTGCCATGACCATTGTGGAAACAAAGCTGATTGCTAAATTCCCAAATCTTTGCACAGAAGCCCAAATAACTCCGGAAAAGACTTTTGAATGAGACATATATGTTCGAGTACTTTATATAACTAAACCAATCTCAACTTAAAAGCTGTTGTAATCTAGTCTTATTCCCTTTCTTTAAAGACATTTATAAATCCACGGAATGTCAAACCAGTGTCCACAACTTGATTCTATCGGTTTGACAATAACATCATTTACATTATAAGATTTTTGAAATCTACATAAGAAGCTTCTCCTGCATGAAGCCATCTACGCGATATCAGATAATGAAATGTTTTGAGTGTGTTTACCTTATTCCATAAAATCCTCTTTATGTTATCAGTGAGATAGCTGTGGTAAATAAATGTCATTATTACATCAGACACAAATTCTTTTCTTTCTGATTCTGTTCGTTCATAAAAATTATACTGATGAAAAAATTCGTCATACGACACAAGGTCTCTTCTGATGCATCGATAAAATCGTTTAATGAACCAATTGGTGGTTTATTTTCGAATACTTTGTAATTCCAGCTTTAATCAATTGATTACCAATTATACGGGCAACATAAAGTTGTCGTACTATCTTATAAATCGATGTGTTTCGTATGAGTTTTGGAATTTTCATAATCGATGTAGATTTATCTTTTGGGTTATTGAATATTTTTAGCTTGTGCGATAATGCTACACAATATTAAAGATGTTTGTGATTAAAGAAAGACATAAGAGCCTGTGCCAATCGATTGTTGTCCGCTTTATTCCGCACGGCTATCCGCATGTACCTGTCGGGGGTAATCCCTTTTTTAGCTAGACAGGCACTGGCGAGGATATTGTGTTCTTTGAGTAGTCGTCCACATAGCTCTGTGGGGCTATATGGAGGCAACACTTCTATAAAAAAATAATTGGCCTGCGATGGCATTACCCTTATAAAGGGTATTTTCTTTAAGTTATGTTCAAATTCGTCACGCGTCTCTATGAAATGATTGCATGCCGATATATAGTCCTGACGATATTTAGGGTATATTTGCATGAAAAATTCAGCAAATGAGTTGATATTCCATATGCTTACCCTTTTTTTCATAGAGTGTATGAGGTCTGTATCAGAGCTGCATAGAATGCCAAGTCTCAGTCCCGGGACACCATAACTTTTTGATATGGATTTTATTACTGTCAGATTATGATATCGCTCCAATATTTTATTTGATAGACATGAGTTATGCTCAAATCCGACGCTGAAATCGACAAAACTCTCATCAAGTATCAGTTTAACTCCTTTTGCCAGACACCAGTCAGCCAACGTCAGGAGTCCTGATTTGGAAACGAAATTTCCGCTTGGATTATCCGGATTGATTAACAATATGGTATCTACGGGATGACGGCCGAAATAATCTATTAGGTCGTTCTCATCATATCTGAAATCTTCGTTGCTGGGAATGAAAACCTCCAATCTGTTTTTATCAAACCTATTTGGATATTCTTCAAACGTTGGTCGGATTATCCCTAATTTACCCTCAAGGTCCTCTATTAGGATTTTGATAAGCTCTGCTGCTCCGTTCCCCGGTACTATATATTCGGAGTTTATACCCCAGCACTCAGAAGCGAGAGCCGAGTTTACCGTCATCCCGGCTGGATATTCAGATACAAGAGTTCTGAAATTAGCCTCCATTTCATCAATAATTTTTGATTTTTTGAAGTATGGATTCACAAGGTAGCAGAAATCGAGTAATTCGGGATAAACCCAAAAGCCGCCGTATCGGCTATAGTATTCGTTAAGATTATTCTTATAATCGTTTGTGGGTTGCGTATTATTTGACATATTGAAGCTGTTTATGAAAATTGCAGAGGTGCTTACCGCATAAGTTATAGCCACTTTCGTTTTTATCTTACATAAGCCTCCCTGCGCTCAAAGAATTTATAACCCTCCACCGATTTGATGTCGTGAGCCGGGACTCCTCCAATTAGTCTGTAATTTTCATTGAACTCTTTATCAACTACTGCTCCAGCAGCAATAATGCAGCAATGACCTACTGAACTTCCTTTAAGCATAGTAACGCGTGCGCCTACAAATGAATATTTACCAATATGAATCGCTTCGGCATCCTGTCTACATTCTTTTAAATCAATACTATGGGTCATAAAAATAGAGTCCAGACCAGCTATTTCCGCATAATCATCGACATAAATACCTCCATTACAATCAAAATAATGATTTGACGTTATGCCGACGTTGTCTCCTATGACCAGTTCACATTTTCGATTTATAATGTGTAAAAAATGCCCATATAACTTTACGGTCGGTGACTCAACTGAAAAGCCTGTTATTCTGTTATTGTTTCCGATTACAGAATTGTCACCAATCTCTAAATTATCGATATCCTTACAGTAATTCAAATGACCGATGTGTGAATTTGTGCCTATTATTACTTTTCTTGCTCTAATCACAGAGAACCCGATAGTGCTTCCGTTTCCGATTTCGAAATTGCAAAATCGCTGAAGAATTCGTTTCCTGATAGACCAAGGAAATATTAATAACAGGATTTGTAATAACATACTATATAATCAAGACAATTTAAGAGTTAGATATATATTACTGTATCCTGCGGCAAATCAGAGAGGCTGGAGGAGTGAGGGATGGATGAAGGGGAGGGCGATGGCGCAGAGGCCTTCGATTTCGACAACCACATGTTTGTTGTTGCGGATGCGTCGGGTGTAGCCTGTGTAGCCGGCGAACGGCCCGGCGGTCACACGGACATGCTGTCCGATATGGAAATCGGTCTTACAATAAATCTCACACTGGGTTTCGGGATCATCGGTTGTTAGCAACCGGAAAAGATTGAATTCCTCTGCCGATATAGGCTGAATATGGTCTGAGCCGGGCAGGCGGTAAATCCAGAATGGCGAAACCGGACGCTCCTCTCCCCTGCTTTCTTTCTCCAGGCGCAAGGCTTCCTCTTCAGAAGCTTCGATCAGCAAAACCCGTGGGATAATGTAATGTCTGGATATCTGTGAGCTATGGTCTGCTTTCCTCATATTCGTGCGAGGAGCATATACTTTCACCCCGATACTTTCGAGAAAAGCCTGAGTGTTGGTCTCGCTTCGGGTCTTTATAGCATACCAATTAGCTGCGGTATCCATTTAAGGGAATCATTTTTGCGGTTGCCGACTGAATATGTTCAAGTTCCTCCCAGTGAGGCTTTTATCTCAAGGAAGGGGTAATCTTGATTGACCCGGCTTTAAGACACATATGGTCAAATTCCGGTTTCCGTCATCTCCAAATACATGGGCTCAGTCGGCAATCTGTCCTTAACTATAAGCAAATCAAAGAGATAATATTAATCTCTCATTTGAGAGAGTTAAGGCGACTGCAAAATTACAAACAAAATTCTAAATAATCAAATATTTCGCCACATACAGACGGTAACGCCCATTTCATCCTGTTTTTAATGTTAAAAAATGTGTAATATTTCGTGGAACCAATTATTTGTCCTAATTTTATCGAAAATTTACAGAAATAATCAATTCTGAATTTTCTACGCGGCATTTCCTCACATTAATTACGCGTGGCAAGTTAAGATTTTAATTACACACAATGAATAAAATTTTTCAATCGCAGGGTTTCCGCAAAACTTATGGCGCCTTTGGCGCCATAAGGGTAACCCTTATGGGATTTATGCTTAGCATCTCATTGGCTACATATTCCCAGTCGGCTGAAGGGCTTGCCGCTCCGGACGAGCTTTCGACATTCAACGAAATGCAATTGTCCGGCAATTCAGGTGCCACGGAAAAATATGCCTCTATGACGGCTTTATGGGAGATGGATATGTCAAAAGCCGGAGGCGGCGATGGTATCAACGACCCAAATCAAAACAATCATAACATCTTTGTCATAGATGACATCGTGTATGTATATGTGGAGAAGTATCAGTCTCCCGGCGAAACAATAACCCTTAGACGATTCAACGCGTCCACAGGTGAGGCACTTCCCGATTTGCAATCTGATTTCTCCGGTGATCTTGTCGATTCGTCGCTCCAACGCTATGTGATGTCGGATGATGCAGGGCATATCGCGGTGGTCGGGTTGAAGGCGACAACATCTGGTAAAAAGATGTCGCTGTTTATACAAGTATATGACCGGAATCTTGAATATATCACTACCATCGCCCCTGAATTTGAGGACACTGAGATTGGTCACCACTTCCAGACCGATTACGAATGGTTGGGAATGACCGGAGATTTGCTGTCGGGCGACTTCCAGTTTTCGATAGGTTGCTGGCATTTCTGGGGAAACACCGCCGGGAATGCCTATTTCCCCTCACGTTGCAAATTGATTTTCTCGAAAGGTGCAACCCTGCCGGAAATTGAAATAACCCGTTATGATTCGGGGAACTATACGTTTGACACCCGCACGTACGCTTCCGCTAATTCTCCCTGGAAAGGGATGTTCTATGTGGCAGAGATTGATGAAACCCATCATATCGCACAAGGATTCGGCACCACTGACAATCCGATGCAACACTCCCCTCTCCTATTATATAAAGACAATGGTGAACTGCATACAGTATCAGCCCAAGGGGAATATCCAATGCTCAATCAAACAAGCGTGTTGTCCAATCCTGACCTGTCATATGCCGACACCCACTGTTTCGGGGCATTCCCTGTGAAGGTCGAGGATGAAACATTCCTTGTTCTGCCTTACAAATATAATTCCTATGACGGCACAATCTTTAAAGTGGCCCATTGGAATGACATTTCAGATTTCTCCTCACTCAAGTCATTATGGCAGTTTCCTGAGCATAAATATCCCTATCCTCCGGCAATATACCAAAACTTGCGTCCGAAAATCATATCTGTTCCGGCTACAGCTGCGACATCCGGTGGTAGCAAAACACCCGCTCAATCCCAAGCAACCACAGTGTATGCTTATATGCCCGGATCGATACTTGGAGTCTACCGCATATCTCTTGCTGATGAACCAATCGCGTCAGGGATAGTCCCCGGAATGGATAACGCATCCCAATTTGATTTCATAGTCCAAGACAAAGTATTGACTGTCTCATATGTCAAAAATCCAATAGAAATCGAAATATTAACAATGAGCGGAGTGACTGTTTATGCCGGAAAGCTTCTTCCGGAACATACAGAAAATATATCACTTAGACATCTGGATTCCGGCGTCTATGTCTTGATGCTTGATGGCTTTCCTCATAAAATCTACTTGAAATGAGATAGAAAGACGCGGCTTGCAAATTGAAGTGCAACGCCGCGTCTTGGTCATATGGAATGATAAAGGAATAACTTTGGCTGCTAAATTTCGCCACGCATGGCATCCTCAAATGCCGATAATGCTGCTTTCCCGCCTTCTCCCATCGCAATCACAATTTGCTTGTATGGGACAGTGGTGACATCACCGGCTGCATAGACCCCCTTGACTGAGGTGCGGCATCGTTCATCCACGATGATTTCACCTGCCGGGGTCGTCGGTAACAGCTCATTGAAGGGAACACTGTTTGGCTTGAGTCCAATCTGAACGAAGACCCCTTCGACGGGATAAATTATCTCTTCATCCGTCAGACGATTCTTGACCTTCACACCCGAGACGGAAGTGGCATCCCCCAATACCTCCAGAACTTGTGTGGATGTGAGGATTGTGACATTGGTCAGCGATTTTGCTTTTTCTCGCAATACGTCGTCTGCTTTGAGGGTATCCATAAATTCGAAAACATCGACAGACGGACAGATTCCCGCAAGGTCTATGGCGGCTTCGATGCCTGAATTTCCTCCACCGACCACTGCCACCCTCTTCCCTGCGTAAAATGGTCCGTCGCAGTGGGTGCAGAATGCCACACCCTTTCCGATGTGTTCCTCTTCGCCGGGTATATTCAGCTTGCGCCAACCGGCTCCTGTGGCAATGATCAAGGCGCGGGCCGAGAAGATTTCGTTTCCGCAGGAAATAGTCTTCTTCCCATCCTCGATTTTCACAGAATCCACAGAACGGTTTTCGAAAATGTCGATGGGATACGACGATATATGCTGCCTGATGTCCGAGGCAAGTTTTGTGCCGGTTGTCTCAGGCACGGAGGTGATATTCTGTATGCCCGTGGTTTCCCTGACTTGACCGCCGATGGCTTTCGCGACAACCGCCGTATTGAAGCCCTTTCTTGTGGAATAAATGGCGGCGGTCGCGCCCGCAGGACCACCTCCGACTACAATCACATCATATTCCCTCATCACAGGAGTCTCGCCGGCCGACTTTGAGGAGCCATATGCGGATTCAAGCTTGTCAAGCAGATCTCCCAATGTCGAACGGCCGACACTGAGAATATTGTCACCGGCATAGACAGTCGGTACGGATTGTATATTGAGCGACTCAACGAGTTCCGGAACTACAGCCCCGTCGATTACCTCATTTTCAACTCCGGAATTCAACAGGGCAATCACATTCAATGCCTGAGCAACATCCGGACAATTGGTGCACGTAAGCGAGACGAATGTCCGGAGCTTTATGGGACCGTTCAACGCCTCTATCCTGCGGCGAAGGGTGTCGTCTGGAAGATTTTTCCCTTGACCGTCGGCATTCAATATGGCCAGCAAAAGGGTTGAGAATTCATGGCCGTTTGGAATGCCGCAGAAGCTGACACCTGTTGGAACCCCATTTTTGAATATCTCGAACATTGGAGCATTGACATCTGCGACGACTGTCTCCACTGAAAGCTTTGAGGATGTTGAGGCTACATCTTCCAGAAAGGATTTCATCTCTTCTGCCAAAGATGAATAATCATTCACCGCCAGACGGAATGAGATGTCAGATTCCAGATTGGCGAATATCCCCTTTAATTGGTTAAGTATCTCTTTGTCTAACATAGTTGTGTGGTTTGCTTATTATGGAAAATAACCCGGATAATCCAGTGCGCGTAAACGATTGATTATCCGGGTTAATTCATTTATGCTCGGGGGGCGTTTATCGACACCCGGTCGCATCGGAAGAATTAAATCTTACCCACAAGGTCGATGTTGGGTTTCAGTGTGGCCTGACCCTGTTTCCATTTTGCGGGGCAAACCTCGCCATCGTGGCTTGCCACGAACTGCGCGGCCTCTACCCTTCTGAGCAGCTCCTCGGCATTACGCCCGATGCTGTTGTCCTGAATCTCGACGAGTTTGATAATTCCTTCAGGATTGCTGACGAAAGTGCCTCGGTATGCCATGCCGTCCTCTTCAATCATCACGCCGAATGCGCGGCTGAGAAGACCTGTCGGGTCGGCCAGCATGGGATATTGGATTTTCTTGATGCTTTCTGACGTATCGTGCCAAGCTTTGTGTACGAAATGGGAGTCAGTGCTGACAGAGTAGACTTCCACGCCGAGTTTCTTGAAGTCTTCGTATTTTTCGGCCATATCTTCAAGTTCGGTCGGACACACGAAAGTGAAGTCTGCGGGATAGAAAAAGAAGATTGCCCATTTGCCGAGGACATCCTTGTCGGTCACAGTCTTGAATTCCCCGTTATGAAAGGCCTGTACCTTGAATTCGGGAATGTGAGTATTGATAATCGATTCCATGTTGTTGTGTGTTATGAAATTTTGTTTCACCCATTAAACATATTATATAGGGTAAAAGTTCAGGGTGGGTAGTTAATGCTCCATCCCTCTGTCTTACCCCGCACTTCAAAAAAATCACAACAAAACTAATTTTTTAGTTGCGTAACTAAAAAATTAGTTTTACCTTTGCCATATCAATATCAATGTCAATCAACGATTATGTCTAATTCTGGAAATAAACCCGGACGCAAGCCGGCCCTTCTGACTGAGAAGGAGATGGCCGTCATGAAAATCCTCTGGACTCATGGCTCTCTGTTTGTGCGTGAGATGCTGGAATTTTATCCCGAACCGAAACCTCATTTCAACACCGTATCCACAACCGTCAGGATTCTTGAAGAGAAAGGACATATCGGCCACGAGGTAATCGGTGCGTCACATCGTTACTACGCCATATCCCGTCAGGAGCAATTCCGTGAACGCTCGTTCCGTGACCTCGTTGCCAATTTCTTCAATAACTCATATAAGTCGGCGGTATCGGCACTGGTCGAGGAGGAGAAAATCTCAGTCGAGGAGTTGCGTCAGATAATAGATATTGTCGAACGCCGTTCAGTCGCAGACAATATCAAAGATTCCAATCTGTAATAATCACTTCAATGGGACAGCTGCTCGCATATTCATTGACATCATCCATATTGCTGGCTTGTATGTATCTCGCCTACAAATGGGTTTTGTCTTCGGAAAATTACCATAAGGTCAACCGTCTTGTGTTGTGGTTGATTTACATTGCCGCGATGGGTTTTCCTTCTCTATGGAGATGGCTTTCGGGAATTCTTTCCGTCAAATCCGTTGATTCCGCAATGGCGATAGACATAAATCTTGAAGCATTTCCCCTGGAATTTGTCGAGGAACAATCTTCCCCCTGGGATGTGTGTCTCTCCATTCTGGTATGGGTTTATATGGCCGGTATGGCGGTTGTCACAATAATGACAGTATTTAATTTCATACGGCTTCATAAGGTCATCCATAACGGAGAGAAGATAAGTATAGATGGCAGGGATGTGATACTGACGGAAGATGAATCGATTGCTCCGTTCAGCTTTTGCCGCACGATAGTGATTCCCCGCAAGGATTTCGAGCAGTATGGCCCGATGATAATGCTCCACGAAAAGAGTCACGTTGAATTCTGCCATTGGCTCGATTTGCTGTTCGCCCAGGCCGTATGCGTGCTCCAGTGGTTCAATCCTGCCGCATGGCTGATGAGGGAGGAGCTCAAGACCATCCACGAGTATCAGGCAGATGACCGGGTCATCTCTTCAGGCGTGAATGTTAAGGAATATCAGATGCTATTAATAAAAAAGGCTGTCGGCGCGAGATTCCCGTCACTTGCCAACAGCCTCAATCACAGTAAACTTAAAAAACGTATCACTATGATGTACAATCAAAAGACATCGCGTCGCAGGGCATTGCGTCCCCTGCTTCTGCTCCCCGCTCTCGGGGCTGCTTTCTGGATTTCACAGCTTCCGGCGGTTGCCTCCGCTTTGTCAGCCGTATCCTCCACGCAGTTGGGTTCCTTGGAATCCATTGACAAAGTTAATGAAAATCCTGCGGACGGACAAATCTCAGTCATTCCTCTGCCGGCAGTCAAGGGACGAGTGAATACCGTCACTGTCTCCACTGTAAGCTCCTCTGCAGCCGGGACAACGGTTGAGATGGCATCCTCCTCTTCTGATTCAGACAAGGAAGACAAAGCAGACGAGACTGCCAGTGCTGTCCAGCAGATGCCTGAATATCCCGGAGGGATGCGGGCGATGATGGATTATATCATCGCAAACATCGAGCGTCCCGAAGGCACCGATGACATCAATGGATGCGTGGTGCTGAAATTCGTGGTCGAGAAAGACGGATCAATCGGCGATGTGCAGGTTATCAGGTCTCTTGACTCCCGTCTTGACGCCGAAGCAATCAGAGTGGTGAAATCCTTCCCGAAATGGACTCCCGGCATGTCCAATGGGAAACCTGTCGCAGTCTGGTATGCGCTTCCGGTCAACTTCCGTACAGTGGGGGATGACACCAAGGCAATCGCTGATGGCTCCACCTCGACCTCTGTTTCAACCTCTGTAAGCACAGATGAGTCCGGGAAGTCCAGCACTTGGTCTGGGGTTTCGGTGAAACAGAATGGTGAGACAATCCATTTCCTGTTAAGTCCGGACGGCATGCCCGACAATGTGGTCTATTATGTCAACGGCGAACGATATGAAGGTGACCTCAAGTCCATCCCGGCCACCGACATCGAATCAATGTCGATAGACAAGTCCAACAAGGCCGAAACCGTCATCCGCATCGAACTAAAAAAGAAATAACATCATACACTAATACCTTAACCGCGTCGCAGCAGTGATTGCAGCGACGCGGTTGTTATTTTCTCAATTTAATAGCGGGGTTAATTTTTTCAGGTCGGTTTCTTTGAGACCGCAGGAGTTGATGGGCAACGGCTGATTCAGGTCGTTGAGGTAGACCGGAGGGGCCGGATGGTAATGAGACGACACCAGAGACAGGGAATCCACTACCAACGGGGAGGAAATCGATGCCAGCTGCATTGCGGTCGGGAAAAGCGATTTCTGGGGAGATATGCGTTTGCGGGAATTATCCTTCAACGCTATGGCCATCTCCGGATTATCCTGGGTCAGTTTGGGTGAAAGCCATACAAGACTTGCCTGATGGATTTGCCAATAGGTCGGGGCCGGCGACGCGTGGAGGAAACGATGCCGCTCGTCGTCAAAGATGTCTTCCCCATGGTCAGACGCATAAATCAGCGCGGCGCGGCAATCTTGCTCCCGCAGAGTCGATATGATTGAATGGAGGATGAAGTCGGTGTAACGTATGGTGTTGTCATACGCGTTTATCAACTGATCCCGATTTGATAGGCTCGCGTCTATCGCCTGGTCCGGAGTGAAGAAAGAGAATGATTCGGTGTATCTGTCGAGATACTTGAAATGCGACCCGTATGTATGGATGACAATCAGCTGCTTGCGGGCAGATGAATCAGACAGCAGACGGCTTAATGGCTGGAGGACCGCTTCATCATAGGGATGGTTTTTGGCCTTCGTGTCTGTCACATATATTGTGGTGTCGGCTTCATTGCCGAAATACTCTGTGAATGAGCGATTGCGCAGCTGGTTTGAGATGAACGCTGTCGAGAAGCCGGCCTCCTTGAAAGCTGTGATGATACTTTTGTAATGGGCGATGGAATCAAAATTCTCCGCGTTAGCGAAGCTTATCAGCATAGGTACGCTTTTATGCGTCGTGTTTGACTCCGAAATGGATTTTTTGAAGAATACCAGCCCTTCCTCATTAGAGAGAAGCGGATTGGTCTCGCGCTCATATCCCCCGAGTTGCCAGTTGTCTCCTCGCGCAGTCTCGCCTACGACAAACACATAGACCTCCCTTTCGTCGGGATTCCCGGTGAAACGTGCGTCATAGGTGAACCCGGAAGACAACTCTTCGTGCCGTTCAGTCTCGTCATAACGGTGGCAAGCTTCAATCATATTGGATATTGCATTCAAGGGAAATGTCTCGTGAATGAAGCTGTATCCGCTTGTTGTCATCGCAGCGATAGCCGCCAGTAACCCGCCAACCACAGTTATTATGCCGCCGGTCTGTGCGAGTGTCTTTCTAAATGACTTCTGAAGTTTCGACTTCCTGACAGTGGCATATACTCCCCAGATTATGGCCGGGACATACAGAATAATCACCACCCCCATAGCCAGCATCAGATTCCCAAGCAGTTCGGTCGCTTCCGAAACATTTGTTGTCACCACATTGAGGAACATATCGACGGCGATGACCGACCCTCCGTAGAGATATAGCAATACAATCTGGAATCCCGCGAAAAACATAAAGGGGATTGTCATCAAAGCGGAAATTCCAGTCCGTTTCCACAAGGTCATGATTAACATATACACTCCGTATGGGAGCAATATGTTGACAACCGCGCTGAGCCATGAAACCGGTTCGGTTATGCTCAAGGCGATATTGGGAACAATCAGGACAAGCGGAATCCATATCGCAAGCCATCTTGCGTCCCCGAAGAATTTTCTCAGCGGGTAGATTATGTTGTTTTTTAAAGACACGGGACTGGATTTTACTTTACTCGGTATGTGTGATAGTAATACAGGGGTCAGAACGCCTCGTTGATGCCAAAACTTATGGATTTGGAATGTTTACCGAGACCCACATCTACCCTGACGTTGACTTTGTTTTTGAATTCCCAGCGGTAGCCTACACCATATGAAGGCAGAAGAGTGTGCCAGCCGATCTGGTTGAATTTCCGGAATACAGTTCCTGCTCCACCCCATATGACGACTCCGTTTCTCCTCCACACATGTTGACGTAGCTCTACTATGATATCCGCCTCGTTTTTATCTCGGTAACGGCCTTCGTAATATCCTCTGACGGCGTTTCCGTTGTCAAGCGTGGGCAACATACCCCATGGAGGATTGCCATATGCGGCGGCTCCATGGAGCCTGAAGGCCAGAATCCCCGAATGCCACACTTTCCGGTAATACATCGCGGAGATTTCTGTCATCGAGAACGGATATTTGTTGCCCATGAATCTGGGGAAGAATTGTTGATGCACTCCGATATAGAAACCTTTCGAGGCGTTTGTAGGCAAATCACGAGTATCGATTGAGAATACAAGTCCAAGTCCGTAGCAGAAAACCCTCAACTCCTGCCCCTCCCATAATTCGGGACGCTCTATTTTTGTGGCTTTCTGGTAATTGAAGTTGACTGATGGTCCCAAGAAAATGCTGTGTGGAGCTTTCCAGAGGAACTGCATGGTCACAGCCGACTCCAGAAGGGTGTATTTGCTCTCGTTTTCTTCATTGATGCCGTTCTCGTATCCTATCCCCCAGAATTTCAACGGGAAATGACAAAAGTTCGCATCATATACGATTCTCATCTTGTCGGCGGGAAAAATGTGGTTACCCTTGATGCCGAAATTGTAGAATCCGGTTACGGAGCCTTCGGCGTAGATAGAGATATCGCTTCGGGGGGTAAGGGAGTCGCGTCGCGATTTGTACAGCCCTGAGACAAGTCCGGCGATTTCAAAAGATGTGGCGGCGGAATAGCTCGGACCTCCGATTACAGAAACATCAAATTTCTTCTCAGGTTTTTCGGCGTTGGTCTGACCGAAGTAATCGATTATTTTCTGGACAATGTTCCTTTTATGAGTCTTGTTATCCATCAGTATGGTATCGCCGGGTGCTGTCGTGCATGTGTCGGCAAGCTCCATGACATCATTGTCTGCGAAAGCCGCGCAGGCAGACACACACAATGAGACGCTTGTGACGAATTTCCTCAATGATTTCGTTGAGATCATGCGATGGATAAGTTGACAAATTCGCGGCAAAGTTACTAATTTCGCGAAAAATATACAAACACCTCCCTTCCGGCGTGTGTCGCGGAAAGGGAGGTATTTGTAGCAGAAAGGTCTATAAAACAAATTATTATAGGAGTTTGACCGAACGGCTGATGAATGCCGACAGGTCAGCACCTTTCAACAGACCGTTGCCGAGCAGCGCGAGGTCTACAAGCTGACGGATAACAGGTTGGGTAGCCGCATAGCCAGAAATCAGTTCTGATTGTTCCTTGCGGTCTTTCTCCACTACGCTCATCAGTTCCTGAATCTGCTTCTCCTGTTCAGCAGTGGGTTTGTTGTCCTTGACCTCCTTGTTCACCGCCTCTATCTTCGAATTTGACTCGTTGATAGCGGTAGCGAGGGGAGACAGCTTGCTTTCCAGTGCATCTTTTGCGGCAGCAGTGATTTTGGCTACCACAGGCTGGTTCACATTGACGGTCAGGTTGTAGCTGTCGGGCATCTCTCCGTAGAAGTTCATACCGGGCTGCATGGCGGCCATCTCCTTCATTCGACGCATATATTCGTTCTGGGTGATGACGATGGGCGCACCGTTTTCTCCCAATGCCTCGAACGTCACGAAGAACTGGGCCTTCTCTACCTTCGGCAACTGGGAGTTGAACAGGGTGGTCAGCATATCGCGCTGTTCTGCCGAGAGGTCGGCGCTCTTCTTGTCAGCCTTGGGGATAAGGTTTTCAACCACGTCGGAGTCAACCCTGACGAAACGGCTCTTCTCGATTTTCTGTTCAAGCAGCCCTACAAAGTGACTGTCAAGCTGGCCGTCCATCAGCAGAACCGAATAGCCCTTTTCATTGGCAGCCTGGATGTAAGTGTACTGTTCGGTCGGATTGGTGGCGTAGAGGAATACCAATGTGCCATCCTTGTCAGTCTGCGATGCCTCGATGAGGGTCTTGTATTCATCGATGGTGTAATACTTGCCGTCGGTGTCCTTGAGCAGGCAGAATTTCATTGCCGCGTCGCGGAACTTGTCGTCGGTAAGCATACCGTACTCGATGAAGAGGCGGATGTCATCCCATTTTCCCTCGAAGTCCTTACGGTCTGTCTTGAAGAGGTCTTCAAGGCGTGATGCCACCTTCTTGGTGATGTAGCCGGAGATTTTCTTGACGGCTGAATCGCTCTGGAGGTAGCTGCGGGAGACATTCAGGGGGATGTCGGGGGAATCTATCACTCCCTGGAGAAGCATCATGAACTCAGGCACCACTCCCTCCACGGAATCGGTGACAAATACCTGGTTGCAGTAGAGCTGGATACGGTTCTTTGTGACCTCGAAATTATTGTGGATTTTGGGGAAGAAGAGTACACCGGTCAGGTTGAACGGGTAATCCACATTGAGGTGAATCCAGAACAACGGGTCATCCTGGCCGGGATACAGGTCGTGGTAGAAGTCGATGTAATCCTTGTCGGTGAGATCCACCGGTTTCTTCATCCACAGAGGCTCGGTGGAGTTGACCACTTTGTCACGGTCGGTATCAACCATCTTGCCATCCTTCCATTCCTGCTCCTTGCCGGAGATGACGGGGACGGGAAGGAAACGGCAATACTTTTTCAGGAGGGTATCGATGCGGGCCTGCTCAAGGAATTCGGCGTTTTCAGGGTCGATATGGAGGATGATGTCTGTGCCGCGTTCCTTTTTGTCGGCGCCTTCCATCGTGAACTCAGGAGAGCCGTCGCATTCCCAGCGGACAGCCTCAGCTCCATCCTTGTATGAGAGGGAGACAATCTCAACCTTGTTGGCCACCATGAATGCCGAATAAAATCCGAGTCCGAAATGTCCGATGATGGCGTTGGTGTTGTCCTTGTATTTCGCCAGGAAGTCTTCTGCGCCTGAGAAGGCAATCTGGTTGATGTATTTGTCGATATCTTCGGCGGTCATTCCGATACCATGGTCTGATACTGTAAGTGTCCCGGCCTCTTTGTCGACTGTCACTTTGACTTTCAGTTCGCCAAGTTCACCCTTGAATTCTCCGAACGAAGAGAGTGTGCGGATTTTCTGGGTGGCGTCCACTGCGTTTGAGACCAATTCTCTCAGGAATATTTCGTGGTCGCTGTAAAGAAATTTCTTGATGACGGGAAAGATGTTCTCGGTTGTTACGCCGATAGTGCCTTTTGTTGTTGCCATTTTGTATGTCGAGTTTTTAGTTTTGTCATTAAGGGCGGAGTGGTTTCTCCCCTCCATAATAACAAACTGCAAAAAAAATGCCAATCGCGAAGATTGGCATTTTTCTATAATAATTGTTAATCGGTGTCAGTGGGTCTGTCAGTCGCGGGGAGTCTCCTCTTCAGCCGGAGCCGTCGTGGAGTCCTCTGTGGCAGTGGTTTCTGCGGGCAACGCTTTTGCCACTGTGGTCAGCACTTTGTCAGTCTCCTTGTCATAATCCACCTTGATGGTGTCGCCGGGCTTAAGCTCGGAGTTGATTATAAGTTCGGCCAACGGGTCTTCAAGGTATTTCTGGATAGAGCGTTTCAGCGGACGCGCGCCATATTGCTGGTCATAGCCCTTGGTGGCGATGAATTCCTTGGCCTCGGGGGAGATGTCGAGGGTGTAGCCCATTATCTCAAGGCGGTTGCGGAATCCACGAAGCTCTATGTCGATGATCTTGAAGATGGCTTCTTTGTCAAGGGAGTCAAACATTACGATGTCATCGATACGGTTGAGGAACTCGGGCGCGAACGCCTTGTTGAGAGCTTTCTGTATCACGGATTCGTTGTGCTCCTTCTCCTTGACCGCGTCGCGGGTGGCGAAACCTACCCCCGCTCCGAAATCCTTGAGCTGGCGGGTGCCGATATTGGAGGTCATTATTATCAAGGTGTTCTTGAAGTCGATATGACGACCGAGGCTGTCGGTCAGACGGCCTTCATCCAATACCTGCAGGAGGAGGTTGAACACATCGGGGTGAGCCTTCTCGATTTCATCCAGAAGCACCACAGAGTAAGGCTTGCGTCTCACCTTCTCGGTCAGCTGGCCTCCCTCCTCGTAGCCGACATATCCCGGAGGCGCGCCGACAAGGCGGCTGACCGTGAATTTCTCCATGTATTCGCTCATGTCGACACGGATAAGGGTGTCTGCGCTGTCAAATAGGTATTCAGCCAGTTTTTTAGCGAGGTGGGTCTTGCCGACACCGGTCGGCCCGAGGAACATAAAGGTTCCTATCGGCTTGTTGGGGTCTTTGAGCCCTACCCTGTTACGCTGGATGGCTTTCACAATCTTGTCAATCGCGCCATCCTGGCCGATGATGTCCCCTTTGAGTTGGGGGGCCATCTCCCGCAGGCGCGAACCTTCGGCCTGGGCTATGCGCTGAACCGGCACGCCGGTCATCATGGCTACCACCTCTGCCACTTTCTCCTCGTCGACTGTCACCTTGTCCGCCTCAAGCTGTTTCTCCCAACGCTCGTTGGCTTCTGCGAGTTGCTGTTTGAGGGTCTGTTCCTTGTCACGGAAAGATGCTGCTTTCTCGAAATTCTGTGACTGCGCGGCAGCGAGTTTCGATGCCCCGGCCTCGACAATTTCCTTTTCGAGCTGCTCGATTTCCTGCGGAACCACGATATTGGTTATGTGGGCGCGTGAACCAGCCTCGTCAAGCGCGTCAATGGCCTTGTCGGGGAAATTGCGGTCGGAAATATAACGCTCCGTCAGGCTTACACAAGCCTTTAGCGCGTCATCGGTGAAGTTCACATTATGGTGAGCCTCATATTTGTCCTTGATATTGTTGAGAATCTGGAGGGTCTCTTCGGGAGTGGTTGGCTCGACCATCACTTTCTGGAAACGACGCTCCAGTGCGCCATCCTTCTCGATGTTCTTGCGGTACTCGTCAAGGGTCGTGGCTCCGATGCATTGGATTTCACCGCGTGCGAGAGCCGGTTTGAGCAGGTTGGCCGCATCCATCTGTCCGGCTGAGTTACCCGCTCCGACGATTGTGTGGAGCTCGTCGATGAAGAGTATCACATCGGGATTCTTCGAAAGCTCGTTGAGAATCGCCTTGACGCGTTCCTCAAACTGGCCACGGTATTTTGTGCCGGCCACAAGCGAGGCCATATCAAGCGACACTACCCTCTTGTCGAAGAGGATGCGTGAAACCTTGCGCTGCACGATACGGAGCGCCAGACCCTCCACAATGGCCGACTTGCCGACTCCAGGCTCTCCGATAAGAACCGGATTGTTCTTCTTTCGGCGGCTGAGAATCTGGGCGAGACGCTCGATTTCAACCTCGCGGCCTACCACGGGGTCAAGTCTCCCATCCTCGGCGGCACGGGTCATGTCGTTGCCGAATTTGTCAAGTGTGGGAGTGTCATTGTTCCCGCGTGCTTTGGCGGCCTGACGTGCGCTTCGGTCTTCAGCCGGACGCTGCCTGGGTGTCGGCTCCGAGTTGTGTTCCTCCTCCTCGTCATCATCGTCGTCGGGGAATGCTGCTCCCCCACGCGGTGCGTCAGCCTTGTTCTGGAGCAATGCGAGCAGTGAAGGATAGTCAATCCCGGCCTGGCGGAAGGGGACGATGAAGTTCATCCTCTGCACTTCGGGATTATGCAATATGGCAAGCAGCAGATGGATGGAGTCGACAGATTCGCTTTTGAGCATACGGGCCTCAAGCACAGACAGCTTTATGAGCCTGTTGCAGAGGTCGCTGGCGGTCACATCCCCACCGATAGGGCCTGACGAGGTGTCGAAGAGTGAGTCGTCGAGCTGTTGGCGTAGCTGGTAGACGGAGACATTCCGGGATATTTTCTCCAGAAGGGAAAACACCTTGGAGCCGGTGTCGCCGAGTATCGCCAGAAACATATGTTCCGGGTTGATTATGTCGTTATTGTGGCGCACAGCCTCCTGACGGCTGAGTTCCAGGATGTTTTTCAGTTGTTCGGTGAAGTTGATGTCCATTTATCTCCTTTCTTAATTGAAAATGGATTCTTTGTTTCGTGGATATGTTACTTCTTAACGGCAAAGAGTGTGCCAAATTGTATTCCACTTGGTCGCCCGCGGGCTTAAAAATCCTTAAATGAAACGTGTCGTACTTATCGGAAATGATTTCTGATGCAAATATAACAATTCTTTCGCGAAAAATGACTATCTTTGTAAGTTATTTCGGCGGAGCGGCGCATCCCCCGGAATCTCTCCCTTCTCCCGCGTGACGGGACAAAGCGCTAATTCATACAGCTTTAACATTATTATGCTCGACGAAGACCGCATTATCAAGATTAACATCGAAAACGAAATGAAGTCGGCCTACATCGATTATTCGATGTCGGTCATCGTTTCGCGTGCCCTTCCCGACGTCCGTGACGGACTCAAGCCTGTACACCGCCGTGTGCTTTACGGTATGAACGTTATGGGCAACACTTCAGATAAGGCCCACAAGAAGGCCGCCAACGCTGTCGGAGAGGTAATGGGTAAATATCATCCCCACGGCGACTCCTCAATTTATGGCACAATCGTCCGTATGGCCCAGTGGTGGGCGATGCGCGAATGCCTCGTTGACGGCCATGGCAACTTTGGCTCGATTGACGGCGACGGCCCTGCGGCCATGCGTTATACCGAGGTACGTCTCCAGAAAATCGGAGAGGAGATGCTCCGCGACATTGACAGCGAGACCGTCGATTTCCAGCCGACATATGACAATGCCCGAAAGGAACCGGTGGTGCTCCCCACCCGTATCCCCAACCTCCTGGTCAACGGAGCGTCGGGTATCGCCGTAGGTATGGCCACCAATATGCCGACCCACAATCTCTCCGAGTCAATCAACGCCTGCGTCGCCTACATCGATAATCCAGAGATCTCGATTGCCGACCTCATGAAGGTGATTCCGGCTCCGGATTTCCCTACCGGTGGAACGATTTTCGGAACGAATGGCGTGAAAGAGGCTTATGAGACCGGTCGCGGTCGTATCGTCATCCGTGCCAACGCTGACATCGAGCAGGAGAAGGATCACGAGGTGATTGTCGTCCACGAGATTCCCTATGGTGTCAACAAGGCCGAACTCATTAAATATATAGCCGAACTTGTAACTGAGAAGAAACTCGAAGGAATCGCCGACCTCAATGACGAGAGCGATTACAAGGGGATGCGTATCGTCATCAAGCTCCGTCAGGACGCCAACGCAAATGTTGTCCTGAACAAGCTCTACAAGATGACACCGATGCAGTCCACATTCTCGGTCAATAATGTGGCTTTGGTTAACGGTCGTCCCCGTCTGCTCAACCTCAAAGAGATTGTCGGCGCGTTTGTCGACCATCGTCACGATGTGGTGATTCGCCGCACTCAGTTCGAGCTTCGGAAGGCGCAGGAACGTGCTCATATCCTCGAAGGACTCATCATCGCGTGTGACAACATAGACGAGGTTATCCGTATAATCCGTCATGCCGAATCCCCCGATGCGGCCCGTCAGACCCTTACCGAACGGTTCGGACTGACCGACCCCCAGACCCAGGCAATCGTCGACATGCGTCTTCGTCAGCTTACCGGACTGGAGCAGGACAAGCTCCACGCCCAGTACGAAGAATTGAAGCAGCTCATCGCTCGCCTTGAGCTTATCCTCAGCGACGACTCCGTATGCCGCAATGTCATCAAGGATGAGCTTCTTGAAATCCGTGACCGCTTCGGCAACGAGCGCCGCACCAAAATCGAATATGCCGCCGGCGATTTCAACGCGGAAGACTTCTATGCCGATGACGAGATGATTATCACCATCTCTCACCTCGGCTACATCAAGCGTACTCCCCTCTCGGAATTCCGCGCCCAGAACAGAGGCGGCGTGGGTTCACGCGGCTCAAACACCCGAGAAGAGGATTTCATCGAGTACATCTACCCCGCTTCGATGCACAACAACCTGCTCTTCTTCACCCAGAAGGGTATGGTCTACAAGATGAAGGTCTACGAGCTTCCCGAAGGAGCCAAGAACACCAAGGGACGTGCCATCCAGAATCTGCTCAATATCGAGCCTGGAGATTCGGTCAACGCGTTCATTAAGATCAAGAATCTCGACGATACCGAGTTCACCGCGTCTCACAACCTTGTGTTCGCCACCCGTCTCGGACAAATCAAAAAGACTTCGCTTACCGAGTATGCCCGCATCAACATCAAGGGTAAGAAAGCCATTATCCTCCGCGAAGAGGACAAGCTTATCGGAGTGGAGCTGACCGACGGCAACTGCGAGATACTGATGGCCAACCGCAACGGACGTGCCATCCGCTTCAACGAGTCTACCGTCCGTCAGATGGGACGTGTCACCGGCGGTGTCCGTGGCATGCGTCTCGATGGTGGCGATGATGAAGTGATCGGAATGGTCTGCATGGCTCCCGATGACAACCATACAGTGATGGTCGTTTCAGAAAACGGATATGGCAAACGTTCTGATATTGAAGGCTACCGTATAACAAACCGTGGCGGAAAGGGTGTCAAGACGATGAATGTCACCGAAAAGACCGGCAAACTGGTGGCCATCAAGAGCGTGACCGACGAGAACGACCTGATGATTATCAACCGTTCGGGCATCACTCTCCGTATCCGTGTTGCCGATATCCGTGTGATGGGTCGCGCCACACAGGGTGTCCGCATCATCAACCTCGACAAACGTGGCGACGAGATTGCCTCAGTTTGCTGCGTCGATACAGATCCCGAGGAGGAGGCTCTGGAAGCCATCGAGAATCCGGAGATTCTTGATGAGCCGGTAGACAATTCTATCGACGATATCGATGAAGATGAGGTGGATGAGAACATTGACGACACCGACGATGTTGTTAACGACGAGGACAACGAAGAATAAATTACCTTATACATATCATAAAACTTTTTCGTCATGAAGAAAATAAGCATCTTAGGTCTTGCCTGTCTTGCAGTGGGTTCCATGTCAGCCCAGATGCAGGTTGTCAAGGATGTGGAGCATCAGCTCAAAGGAGATGTGGCCTCGTATCCGAAGGCTATCGAGACCCTGACACCGGCATTCACCAATCCGGAATCCGCCAATCAGGCCCAGACCTGGTATGTGGCCGGAAAGGGCGCCCTGGATTTTGTCAACAACGCAGCCGCGATGCAGCGCGTTACCGGCGAGCTCAATGCCCCCCAGGCTGCCCAGTTCGTGCTTGACGGTTTCGAGTACCTCCAGAAGGCTCTCCCTCTCGATTCTGTGGCCGATGCCAAAGGTAAGGTCAAGACCAAATACTCCAAAGATATTCTCAAGCAGATTGTCAACAACTATACCCTGACAGCAGATGCCGGCCAGTGGTTCTACAATGATGCCCACGATTACGCCAAGGCTGCCGAGGCATGGACTTTGTTCATCAATCTCCCCAAGGATGAGCGTTTCGCGAAAGCCGGCCTCAAGGCTCAGCCTGATACCATCGTCGGCATGTATGAGTTCTACACCGGTTGCGCCTACTCTCTGGCCAACAATCCCGCGCCTGCCCTTGACAGCTTCCTGGAGGCTATCAAGCTGGGTTATAACAAGAAAGAAGCCTATGACTACGCCATCACTTCCGCGACCCAGATGAAGGACCTCGCCAAGGCGGCTGAAATCGCGCAGGCTGCTTATGAGGTATATCCCGAGAACAGCTACCTCGGCACTATGATCAACAACTACCTCGACAAGAAGGAATATGACAAGGCTTCCGAACTCCTTGAGCCATACATCGCCAAGGATCCCAACAACGGCCAGGTTTATTTCCTGAAGGGTATCATACTTGATCAGCAGAGCAAGTCTGACGAGGCCAAGGCTCTCTACAAGAAAGCTATCGACCTCGATGCCAACAATGCCAACGCTCTCTTCCAGTATGCCTACAAGCTTTGCCAGGAAGCTGATGCCATCGACCAGAACGAGGGCGCGAATGTCTCGCAGGCCGAATATGAGAAGTTCTGTCAGGAACGTACCTTCCCCCTCTACCGTGAGGCCGCAGGTTATCTTGAAAAGGCTTACCAAATCAACGAGAATCTTACTGATTGCCTGACTCTTCTCCGCTCGATTTACTACAAGGTTGGTGACGAAGCCAATCTTGAGCGCGTGAGAGCTATGTAATCTGTCGGGATTTTTCCGTCAACCTTTTTTCAGGGACATCGCCGGGCGCCCGGCGATGTCCCTGAATTTTACCCATTCACATTCCCGTTACTATGGAAATAATGATAAAGAATATGGTGTGCCGCCATTGTATGAGGGCTGTGGAAACCATTTTGAAAAAACTTGGAATTCAGAATGCCGAGGTGATGCTCGGGTCTGTGAGGATTCCGGATGATGAGTTCAAGAAAATTTCCCTTGACGCACTTGACAGCGAACTTGAGGCGGATGGTTTCGAAAGGATTTCAGACCGCAACGCAATGATTGTCGAGAATATCAAGAAGACCATCATACGTCATGTCCGTATCGAACGCGATTGTCCGCTAAATCTCTCAGCCTGTCTTGAGAAGCATATGGACATTACCTATGACACAGCCAGCCGCATTTTCTCCGCCCAGGAGGGCCGGACGATTGAAAAATATTTCATCGCCCAAAAGATTGAGCTTGTGAAGGAATTGATGAGCTACAACCAGATGAGCGTCAGTGAAATCGCAGACCTTACAGGTTACTCCTCCGTCTCGCATCTGTCACGCCAGTTCAAGGAGGTCACCGGCCTGACTCCGTCACAATACCTGCGCCAAGGACAGAACGACCGCACCCCCATAACACAAGTCTGATAATGCTTATCCCCCAGGCTAATAAAGTCGAGGGGGATATTTTTTACAGAAAAACATACTTGGGCTGTTACACATTGCCTGTCCTCCCGTTATATTGGTGAAATGAAATCCGACATCCTCACATCGACATTCATGCGTTTCCGGGCTTCGCTACGGGGCGTTGCTGCCGGCATTGCCGGTTCTGACAATGCCGAGGATATACTCCACGACGCATTCTGCCGTCTATGGGCGAGACACCATGATGTGAGGAACGAATCTGAGGCGATGAAGCTGAGCTACACGGCTGTCAGAAACAATGCCATAGATTTCTTCCGGGCTAAAAGAGCCCATCCCAATGTCGTGATGGATGATTGTGTGGAATATGACCATATCGATGATTCCGACGCGGAGAGGGAACAACAGGAGACATATGAGGCAGTAGTCAGGCTCAGCCGACAGGTGCTGAATGATACCCAGTATCAGGTTTTCCGTCTCCATGACATCGAAGGAATTGGTTATCCCGAAATCGCCGCCACCCTGGGGATGAGTCAGGAGAATGTCAGGATGACACTCAGCCGCGCCCGGAAGGCAATTCGTGAACTTTACCGTAAAACAAATCATGTCTGAACTTATGAAGACCGGCAACACCACTTTGCCCCGACTGCTGGAGCTGATTGACAGATATTTCGATTGTTCGCTCTCCGATAGCGAGGAATTGCAGCTCAGGAATATGATTGCCCATACCGGCTATCATCATCCTGCCATTGATGAAGCCCGGGCCTTGATGGGATTCAAAAAACCGGCGGTAGCTGTGAAAAGCCGTGATACGCGTAAACTCTGGTGGCCCGCAGCCGGTGTGGCTGCCGCGATTGCCGTGATGGCTACAATAGGGTTTAGTCATTTCCTGTCCCCTCGTCTGGCGGTTGACTCGACCTGCATAGCATACATCAACGGGAAAAAGGTTACGGATGAAGATGCCGTGTTGCGTCAGCTCACCTCAGACATGCGTGAATTCGGCGATTGCGCGGTGGATGTCAGACAGGATATCCAGGCGGAGATTGACGAGGCCTTTCCGATGATTGACAGCTATGAATCTGATTTTATGACTGAAAACTAAACAACCCAATCCATAGGTATTATGAAACGTATCCTATCAATAACCTTGCTGTTGCTGATTACCGCCATCGGAGTTTCGGCCCAGACCGGATTGCAGATAAACCGTATTTTCGGCGGCAAATACGGCAATGACCCATCGGTAACAGAAACTATGATGAGCGGAGAGCAGCGCTTTCTCCGGGCCAACCGACTGTCGAATTTCGCCACATTCAAAGGTGACGCGAAAACATATGCGTCCATAATACAGCCGTTGGTGCTGGCCGACGGCACGAAAGCGATAGGACGTAATGTCCGTTACAAAGATGGTAAGCTGCAATATGCCTTTCTGATGCTGAAACCTCTGACAGTCGATGGTCAGAAACTTAACCGCTATCTATATTACATATATAACACCAAGTCGGCCAATCCGTCAGTAATGGTGATATATTTCGACGGTACGTTATCCCGTATGCAGGCTGAAGAGCTTATAAAGAAATTATCAAAATGACCCATACATCCATCACTCCTATGTTACGCAAGATTCTGATTTCCGCTTCACTTCTCCTCTCTGCCACTCCCCTATTTGCCGCCGGTATATCCGGTGTAGTTGCCGACACGGTGCCTGCCGTGAACGTTATGCCAGCCGACACATTGCTGAATGTCTCCAAAGCATCGACAATCGATATCAATTCGGATGGCTCTTCCACTCAAATCACTGTCAGGAGCCTGGATGACACGGAAGACAACTTCTATTATGACACGCAGGCCAGGAAAAAGACCACCGCGTTTTCTCGTTTTCAGATTCAATGCAATGATATAAGCGATGTGCTGGTGGTGGAGAGCGAGAAGGATGTGAATGTCTCCTATAAGGACGCGGAAGGGAATCTGCGCAATTACAATTTTCTGTTTCCCGACCCCGAAAACCGTTCTCAGAAATCATATATCGGGAATCGTTGGAGCGACTTCGCCATCAATCTTTCGGGTGAGCGGCCGGTCAAATGGCAGATAGTCACTATGGGACTTTCGCTCGGATGGGTTACCCCGATCAATGCCTCACCCCATTTCGAACCGTCGATGGGGCGCAGCGTCGAACTCTCCTGGATTATGGTGATGGGTGTGCAGATGACCTACCGTTCATTCTCTATCGCTACCGGTCTGGGCATCGATGCCCGGAATTTCGTCACAAAAGGTGACCGTTTCTTCTCCAAGAATCCTGATGGCAGAATAACCCTTGAGCCATATTCCGAGGAGATGACCAACCGGCGTTCAAGAATCAATGTGTTCTCTCTCGAAATTCCGGTGCTGTGTTCATTGAATTTCGGCCATCATCGTCAATGGGGAGTGACCGCCGGTCCGGTGGTTAATTTCAATACTTCCGCCAATCTCAAGACACAATACAAAATCGGAGACAAATCCTATGAGATCACAACCGGAAAAATCTCACAGCGGCCTGTGACGGTAGATATGCTGTTTGCCATTCATTACAGTGGTGTCGGGATTTATGCCCGCTATTCCCCGATGAATATGCTGAAAAAATCTACGGGGATGGACTTCGGTGCGTTCTCGACAGGTATCAGTCTTCTGTTCTGACATACACTTCCACAACATAAATCATACCTGAGCCGGGCATAAGCCCGGCTCTTTTCGTGGAGTGTGGAATCGGGAATGATGCAATTTTATCCCGCAATTGTTTAACGCCCGAAAGGGATTTTGTTGCTAACTTTGCATAAAACAATAACGGAATATGGATTTCACTGTATTTTTTTCGTCATTACTTGACATCCTGAATGAGATGTCTCCATATATTCTTCTGGGCTTCCTGATTGCCGGGATTCTCCACGAATTTGTCAAACCTGAGACGATGAGCCGCCATTTGGCCGGAAAAGGGTGGAAACCGGTGGTGAAAGCCGCAATGTTCGGTGTGCCTCTCCCCCTCTGTTCCTGTGGAGTGTTACCGACAGCCGTCGGGTTGCATCGTCAGGGGGCTTCAAAAGGAGCCACGACATCATTCCTGATTGCAACTCCTCAGACAGGTGTAGACAGCATTGCCGCCACATATTCCCTGTTGGGGCTTCCGATGGCCATACTGCGCCCTATTGCCGCGCTTGTCGGTGGCTTTGTCGGTGGCGTGTGGGTGAATGCTTCCGACAATGGAAGTGGAAGGGAACCTCAAATCTCCTCATCCGCCTCACAACCTGTCAAGGATATCCATTGTGACGACAGCTGTTGTCATACCGAACCGAAAGGAGCAGGGGCTTCTTTAATATCCCGCCTGGGAGCGGCTGTTAAATATGGTCTGGTCGATATGGTCGCCAGTGTCGGCAAATGGCTTGTGATAGGCCTGATTGTCGCCGCATTGATTACGGTTTATGTGCCTGACCAATTCCTCGTCTCGTTGAGAGACAGACCATTGCTGGCGATGCTGGCGATGATTGTCATTGCGGTGCCGATGTATGTATGTGCCACAGGCTCGATACCTATCGCCATGTCATTGGTGCTTAAAGGACTCAATCCAGGGGCTGCTTTCGTGTTGCTGATGGCCGGTCCTGCTGCGAATTTCGCTTCAATGATGGTTCTTGGCCGTGCTATCGGTAAGAAAGCGACAGCGATATATGTGATGTCGGTCGTGGTCACCGCCCTCTTCTTCGGACTGATGGTCGATTACCTCCTTCCGGCGGAATGGTTCGGTTTGTTGGGCCATAATACCGGAGAGATGGCTCATGCCTGCCATCATTCGTTCGGGTGGTTCGAGACCTCCTGCACAGTCCTTCTCCTTTTCCTCCTTGTTTATTCATTCTTTGCCACCAGGCATCATCATAATCACTCACACTCAAAATCAACAGATATGACTGAAATATTCAAAATCGAAGGCATGTCATGCAACCATTGCCGCATGACGGTGGAGAAAGCTATCACGGCTGTCCCCGGAGTGGAGAATGTCGTTGTCGACCTTTCCGCCGGATCTGCCACTGTCGAAGGCAATTTCGATTCATCCGCCGTGGTCAAGGCTGTGACCGAATCAGGTTTCGACGTGAAATAAACCAAACGCGCCTGCATGATGTTTTACAACTAAGTTGACAAACTTATTGTGTCACATCATGCAGGCTACTTTATATGACCATACGCTTACACCGCTCAAACGCGGGTTTGTGACCGCCCTCCACCTGATGGTGATGGCGGCTTCGGTCATTATGATTGTGTGGATCACCCGCGAGACAATCGACAATGTGTCATTTTTGTCCGCGCCCGGGTATATGAGGTTCCAGTTCTGGGTGTGTCTCCTTTTCCTTTTCGACATAGCTGTGGAGTGGCTGTTTGCTCCGAGGAAATTGAAATATCTGGTGGCCAATATCTTCTTCATCCTTATCAGCATCCCTTGGCTGAATCTTGTGGAGGCGTTGCACCTGCATATGTCTGCTCCGGTGGCTTATCTTATGCGTTTTGTGCCTATGATCAGGGCCGGATATGTACTGGCTATGATTTCCGGCGCACTCTCGGCCAACAAGGCACTGAGCATGATGTCAGTCTATATCATATGGGTGATAACCTCGGTGTATTTCGGTTCACTTGTGTTCTTTGTGGAGGAACATTACATCAACCCTCTTGTGGGGTCTTGGTGGGATGCCCTTTGGTGGGCCGCGCTTAACATCACCACCGTCGGCTGTGAGATTTCCCCGATGACTGCGACAGGAAAAGTGCTTGCGATAATCCTGTCGGGAGAAGGTCTTATACTCTTTCCGGTATTCACGGTCTATGTGACAAATGCAGTCATCGGTTCACAGAAAGGGAATGCGTCCGATTCAACGGACAGTACCGCTTCCACTACCCTATCTGACTCCGACGCGGCGACATCTTCCCCGACATCTTCCCAACCTCAAGGTTGAATACAAACCAAAGGTAAGCCATAAATCGCCATAACTATAGTTTTCGCCACTTGCGGGGGATTATATTGCATTTTTTTGCTACATTTGCAGGATAATAGCTATCGTTGCGAATTTATAAACCAATATCACATATTTAGCTTATGGCAATTTCCACTGAATTGAACAAGACAAAAGCCGTTCTCAGTGATAAGAGCTGGGCACGCTGGACAGCATTGGGGCTGCTCGCGTTTGCGATGTTCTGCTCTTACATCTTTATGGACATTTTGTCGCCGATCAAAGACTTGCTGCAGTCTACCCGTGGATGGGACTCTACAGCGTTCGGCACGATGCAAGGTTCGGAGACATTTCTTAATGTCTTTATTTTCTTCCTGATTTTCGCGGGAATCATCCTCGACAAGATGGGTGTGAGATTCACGGCAATCCTCTCCGGAGCTGTGATGCTTGTCGGCGCGACAATTAACTGGTATGCCCTCACGGATGCCTTCCTGGGAAGTTCGCTTGATGTATGGTTCACCAACCATCTCAACTATATCCCGGTGTTTGACGAGCTTGGCATCTCACCATTCTATGAAGGTATGCCCGCGTCGGCCAAGTTCTCGGCAGTCGGATTCATGATTTTCGGTTGCGGAGTGGAAATGGCCGGTATCACAGTGAGCCGAGGAATCGTGAAATGGTTCAAGGGTCGTGAGATGGCCTTGGCTATGGGTTCTGAAATGGCTCTTGCCCGTCTCGGTGTGGCCACATGTATGATTTTCTCCCCGATGTTTGCCGAGCTTGGCGGCCATGTGAGTGTTGCCCGTTCGGTGGCTTTCGGAGTGGTGCTGCTGATGATTGCCCTGATTATGTTCATCGTTTACTTCTTTATGGACAAGAAACTCGACGAGCAGACCCACGCCGAGGAGGAGAAAGATGATCCTTTCAAAATCAGCGACCTTGGCAAAATCCTGACCAGCGCAGGTTTCTGGCTGGTAGCACTCCTTTGTGTGCTTTACTATTCAGCGATTTTCCCCTTCCAGAAGTATGCCGTCAACATGCTTCAGTGCAACCTGACTCTGACCCCTCCCGACGAGACCTCTTTCTGGGCTACTGACACTGTGACTGTCCTCCAGTATGTCATTATGCTGGTGGTTGCCGCGGCGGCCTTTGCAAGCAATTTCTCCAAGAATAAGGTTGTACGTTACTCTACCCTGGCTATAGCGATTGTGGCTCTTGTGGGGTACTGTGTGATGGGTTATATGCGCCAGTCCGCGGCAGCCATCTTCGCGGTTTTCCCCCTTCTTGCCGTCGGCATCACCCCGATTCTCGGCAAGTTTGTCGACTACAAGGGTAAAGCCGCTTCGATGCTCGTGCTTGGCTCGATACTGCTTATCGCCTGCCATCTGACATTCGCGTTCATCCTTCCGATGTTCAAGGGTAACGACCTTGCCGGTGTGTGTGTGGCATATATCACTATTCTCGTGCTTGGAGCGTCTTTCTCACTGGTGCCTGCATCTCTTTGGCCCAGTGTTCCAAAGCTTGTCGACGCCAAAATCATCGGTTCGGCATACGCGTTGATTTTCTGGATTCAGAATATCGGTCTCTGGCTCTTCCCGCTTCTTATCGGAAAGGTGCTTGACAACACCAATCCTCAGATTACCGAGGCTGTGGCCAACGGCACGATGACTCCCGAAACAGCCGCCATCAGCTACAACTACACCTGGCCGTTGGTGATGCTTGCCTTCCTTGGTGTGGCTGCCCTGCTGCTCGGTCTTGTCCTCAAGGTAATCGACCGCAAGAAGGGTCTCGGCCTTGAAGAGCCCAACATCAAGAGCGAGAAAACCGAGATTCTTGAATCAGAGGTTGAAGCTGTCGAGGAATAAAAATTATAAGCAAGCTACATTTTTTAGATATTATTCAATGAAACCGGCCAAAAACTTGGCCGGTTTCATTGCTATTATATAATTATTTTCATAACTTTGCGGGAGAATCTAACCTGAGTAAACGACTCTCTCCTCTATCTTGTCAACCGAAATAAAAATCTTACCATATCTAATAAAAACAATGAGCAAACCTTATGTAGTCGGAATCGACATAGGCGGTACTAACACCGTTTTCGGAATCGTCGATGCCCGTGGCGTTGTAATCGCCAGCTCCTCTATCAAGACCCGTAAACACAATACAATTGAGGCATATCTTGATGAGCTTCACACAGAGCTTACCAAGCTCCTTGAGGTCAATGACGCCGTAGACAAAATCCATGGTATCGGAATCGGCGCTCCCAATGCCAACTATTATACCGGCACAATTGAAAGCGGAGTTAATCTCCCCTGGCCTACCCCCATACCCCTCGCACAGCTGGTCAGCGAGAAATTCGGTGTGCCCGTGTCAATCACCAATGACGCCAACGCCGCAGCTATCGGTGAGATGACCTACGGATCAGCCCGAGGTCTCAAAGACTTCATTATGATTACCCTCGGTACCGGTGTCGGTTCGGGTATCGTGATTAATGGCCAGCTCGTGTATGGCCATGACGGTTTTGCCGGCGAGTTGGGTCACCTCATCGTGAAACGCAACAATGGCCGTCTTTGCGGTTGTGGCCGCAATGGCTGCCTTGAGACCTATTGCTCTGCTACCGGGGTCGCCCGTACAGCGCGTGAATTCCTTGAGGCCCGCAGTAATGAGCCTTCTCTCCTGCGCAATATGCCTACCGATGAAATCACCTCCAAGGATGTCTATGACGCAGCCATCGCAGGTGACAAACTGGCAAAGGATGTGTTTGAATTCACAGGTGACATCCTCGGTGCGGCTCTCGCTGACTTCACCATCTTTTCAGCTCCGGAAGCCTTCATCCTCTTCGGAGGTCTTGCAAAGAGTGGCGAACTTCTTATGAAGCCTCTGCGCGAGTCTATGGAGAAGAATATGATGCCGATCTGGAAGGGGAAAGTGAAGGTATTGCTTTCTGAGTTGAAGGAGGCTGATGCTGCCGTTCTCGGCGCGAGCGCTCTCGGTTGGGAAGCCAAATTCCAGCCCATCACACCTTCCGCTGTTCCTGTTGCTCCCACTCCTGCGACAGTGCCCACTACCACCACGCCTGCCAAATAAAAAATCGTAATTGACGCGATAAACCATAAAGGAGGCCGGAATCGAATGATTCCGGCCTCCTTTATGGTTTATGGTTTATCTATCAGCCCTTGACGGCTGCGATACCGGGGAGAATCTTGCCTTCGATGGCTTCGAGGAGTGCGCCGCCACCGGTGGAGACGTAGCTGACTTCATCAGCGAGACCGAACTTGTTGACACATGCCACGGAGTCACCGCCGCCTACGAGAGAGAATGCACCGTTGTTGGTGGCCTCCACGATAGCTTCGGCGATAGCGCGTGAACCGGCAGCGAAGTTGTCGAATTCAAATACGCCGGCAGGACCGTTCCAGAGGATGGTCTTGGCACCCTTGATGGCATCGGCGAAAATTTTGCGGGTCTCGGGACCTGCGTCAACACCTTCCCATCCGTCGGGGACATCCATTACAGAGCAGATTTGTGTATTGGCGTCGTTCTTGAAAGCGTCGGCTGCAACGCAGTCCACACCAAGCACGAGGTTGACACCCTTTTCCTGGGCTTTCTTCATGATGTCGCGGGCCAGGTCGAGCTTGTCGTTCTCGCAGAGAGAGTCACCGACTTTGCCACCCTGTGCCTTGGCGAAGGTATAGGTCATCCCACCGCAGAGGATAAGGTTGTCAACCTTGTCCATAAGGTTTTCGATGATGCCGATTTTGGTCGACACTTTCGAACCACCCATGATGGCGGTGAAAGGACGCTTGATGTCGCTGAGGATTTTGTCAACGGCGTCAACCTCCTTCTCCATCAGGTAGCCGAGCATCTTGTCTTCGGGCTTGAAGTAGTCGGCGATGACAGCGGTGGAAGCGTGCTTGCGGTGAGCGGTACCGAATGCGTCGTTCACATAAACATCTGCGTAGGAAGCGAGTTTCTTGGAGAATTCTTTCTGCTTCTCCTTCATCTCCTTCTTGGCAGCCTCGTATGCGGGATCTTCCTTGTCGATACCTACGGGCTTGCCTTCCTCTTCGGGATAGAAGCGGAGGTTCTCGAGGAGCAGGACTTCACCGGGCTGCAGGTTTGCGGCTGCCTCGGAAGCGTCAGCACAGTCGGGAGCAAACTTCACGTCGCGACCGAGAGCCTTGGCCACAGCGTCCTTGATCTGAATCAAGGAGAGTTTGGGGTTTACTTTACCCTTGGGTTTACCCATATGGGACATTATGATTAGGCTGCCACCGGCCTCAAGGATTTTCTTGAGGGTGGGGAGAGCGCCACGGATACGGGTGTCGTCGGTGATGTTGCCGTTCTCATCCAGAGGCACGTTGAAGTCAACGCGGACAATGGCCTTTTTACCGGCAAAATTGTAATCGTCGAGTTTCATGATTGATGATTTGATATGTTTGGGTTTAAATTTCTCGTTTTTGTTTTCAGCCAACAAATATAGCCTTTTTCGGTGAAGCGGTGAAACCTCGTGCGTTAAATTTTGCTATAAGTGGCAAGAAATTCTTTCATCTCGTCGGCTACTGCCTTGGCGGCTTCTCCGGCGGCTTCGGCGTAGTTCCTCTCGGATGAGGCATAGATTATGGCGCGTGAAGAGTTGACCAGCAGTCCGCAATCGTCGGTCATGCCATATCGGCAAACCTCCTCAAGGCTACCACCCTGCGCGCCGACTCCGGGCACAAGCAGGAAATTGTCGGGTGCGACAGCGCGGATATCCTCGAACATCTGGCCGCGAGTGGCCCCGACCACATACATAATCTCGTCGGTGGAGCCCCATGTCTGTGATTTGCTTATCACATTCTCAAACAGGCGATTGCCATTCTCGTCGCGGATGAGCTGGAAATCCATGCTTCCCTTGTTGGATGTCAGGGCGAGCAGAATCACCCACTTCCCTTCATAACCGAGGAACGGCTTCACGCTATCCTCTCCCATATAAGGAGCAACAGTGATGGCATCGGCCTTGAGGTCGTTGAAGAACGCACGGGCATACATCGCCGATGTATTGCCGATGTCTCCGCGCTTGGCGTCTGCGATGACGAAATGGCGGGGATGGTTCTCGCGGATATACGCGATGGTGTCGGCAAGGGCTTTCCAGCCTTCTGCGCCAAATGCTTCATAAAAAGCGGTATTGGGCTTGTAAGCGACGCAGTAGGGAGCTGTGGCATCGATGATTGCCTTGTTGAATGTCATCAAAGCCTTGTAGGTGTCACCTCCGGCTTCTTCCACGAGCCATTGCGGCATCTTTTTGATGTCGGAATCGAGTCCCACACAGAGGAATGAGCGTTTCTCCTTGATGTGGTCGATGATTTCCTGTCTTGTCATATGATATAATTGTGTATTGGTTTATGCTGTTTGATTAAGCGACCGGCAACGGTCTATTGTCAGAGTTCGGCATCCTTTAGCTTTTCGGCGTTTTCCGCGATAATCAGATGGTCGATGCAATCCTGGATATCGCCATCGATGAATGCCTGGAGGTTGTAGATGGTGTAGTTGATACGATGGTCGGTGATACGTCCCTGCGGGAAATTGTAGGTGCGGATCTTTGCTGAACGGTCACCGGTAGAGACCAGCGTCTTGCGGCGCGAGGCGATATCATCGACATATTTCTGATGTTCGCGGTCATAGATATATGTGCGCAGACGACTCAGGGCACGTTCCTTGTTCTTGGGTTGGTCGCGGGTCTCGGTACATTCGATAAGAATCTCGTCGGTCTGGCCTGAGACCGGATTGCGCCACATATATCGCAGGCGCACCCCGGATTCGACCTTGTTGACGTTCTGGCCACCCGCTCCTCCGCTTCGGAAGGTCTCCCATTTGATTTCACCTTCATTGATTTCCACGTCGAAAGCCTCGGCCTCGGGCAATACGGCGACGGTGGCAGCCGAGGTATGCACGCGCCCCTGGGTTTCCGTGGCAGGCACACGTTGCACACGATGCACCCCGCTTTCATATTTCAGGGTGCCATATACGTTGTCTCCCGTGACTGCGAAGACAATCTCCTTGAAACCGCCCGCGGTACCCTCCGAGAAACTTGTGACGGCAACCTGCCATCCCTTGGATTCGCAATATTTGGAATACATCTTGAAAAGGTCTCCGGCGAAGAGTGCGGCTTCGTCGCCACCGGTGCCGCCACGGATTTCCACGATGGCGTTTTTGCCATCCTCCGGGTCTGCGGGAATAAGCATGATCTTGATTTCCTCTTCAAGCAACGGAAGGGCTGCGTTGGCCTCGTCGAGCTGTTCGCGGGCCATCGAACGCATCTCATCGTCATTCTCGGTCTCAAGTATCTCCTTGGATTCGGCGATATTGTCAATCAGCGACCGGTAACGGCGTGTGGCTGCGGTCAGACGTTCAAGGTCTTTGTATTCCTTATTGAGGCGCACATAGCGCTTCATGTCGGCGATTACAGCCGGGTCGGTTATCAGAGTGGAAACCTCCTCGAAGCGTGATTCTATGCCGTCGAGGCGGTCAAGAAGGGTGTTTTCTGCCATACGGTGATATGGTATCGTGGATTTTTCCGCGAAGTTACGAAAAATCCGTGACTCGCAGGGGTGGAAACCGATGAAAATAGCTAAATTTGCAGATATATAATAAAGATAAATGTCAGACAAAACCAATGGTCGGGCGACCGACATGGACAAAATCAGTGATTTATATATCCGGAGGTTCGGTAATCCTCCCGGGAAAGTCCTCCCGTTGGCGGGAGCCGGTTCCAACCGCAGGTATTACCGGGTGGAAGATGAAACGGGCAAGCCGATTGCCGCCACATCCGGTGATGATGTTTTGGAGAACCGTGCGTTTATAGCTCTTTCCAATCATTTGGGAGGAAAATGCCATCTGCCTGTGCCGGAGGTCTTGGAGGTATCCGTCGACGGAACGATGTATTTGCAGACATGGGCTGGTGACAGAGACCTGTTCTCCGCCTTGGCCCCTGCGCGAGATTCCGGGAATTACCATCCTCAAGACCTTACTCTTCTTGAAGAGTCAATGAGGATTCTTGCCCGTGTTCAGTATCTGGGTGGGAAAGATATGGATTTCAGTAAGTGTTATCCTTGCGAGGAGATGGATGAAAGGCTTGTCCGCTGGGATTTGAATTATTTCAAATATTGTTTTCTGAAACCCTCCGGACTTGAATTCGATGAGCAGGCGCTCCAGAATGAATTTGACCGGATGGAGGGGCTGCTGCTCCAAGATAAATCCAGTTGTGCGACATTTATGTTGCGCGATTTCCAGAGCCGCAACATAATGGTCGGGGATGACGGTCGCCTTACCGTCATTGATTTCCAGGGAGGTCGCCGTGGCCCCGGAGCCTATGATGTCGCGTCCTTCCTGTGGCAGGCCAAGGCCCATTATCCTGACTGGCTGAAAGAAAGTCTCATCGAGGTCTATGTCAAGGAGATGGCATCACTTGATTACTCTTTCGACCAGGAGAAGTTCCGTTCCAAACTGCCTGTATTCGTCCTGTTCCGCATTCTCCAGACATTAGGAGCGTATGGATTCCGAGGGTGGGTGGAACGTAAGCCACATTTCCTTGAATCCGTTCCGGCCGGAGTTGACAATCTGGCTAAAGTTTTTGAGAATGACAGTCTCAGGGAAAGCTTCCCGGTGATTGCTGAACTGGCCGTAAGGTTACAACAGCGTTTTGGCCAAGATGCAGTAGAACGACAGCGGACGAAACATCTCCACCATCTTCTCCCTACGGAGAATCCGCTGACTGTCAGGGTAACAAGTTTCTCTTTCAAAAAAGGGATTCCTGCCGACCCGTCAGGCAATGGAGGTGGATTTGTGTTTGATTGTCGTGCGCCCCACAACCCAGGACGGTATGAGCCATACAAAAAGCTGACCGGACTTGACGGATCCGTCAGGGAGTTTCTGGAAGAGGATGGGGAGATACAGCCGTTCATTGCCGAGTGCGAGCGACTTGTTGACGCGTCGGTGGAGCGTTACCTCCAACGAGGGTTTACTGACCTCGCGGTCAATTTCGGATGTACCGGAGGACAGCACCGTTCGGTATATTCAGCGGATGCAATCGCGAGACATCTCAATGACAAATATGGAGTCAGGGTATTGCTGACCCATCGCGAACAGGGTATTGCAGAGGAATTGCCCGCAAAGGAGGTGACAGTGGAATTCGATTCATTTCTGCGCGACCCTCAGAAAACTTATAAAACCGGCGAGTAATGAAAGCGATGATATTTGCCGCCGGACTGGGAACCCGGCTTAAACCATTCACCCTTGAGCATCCTAAGGCTCTTGTGCCGGTCTGTGGCAAACCGATGTTGCAGCGCGTCATTGAGAATGTAGCCGATGCGGGAGTGACCGAAATCGTAGTCAATGTCCACCATTTCGCGGCTCAGATTACCGATTTCCTGCGGGATAACCGTAATTTCGGCCTGGATATAAAAATCAGTGATGAAAAGGATTGCCTTCTTGACACCGGCGGAGGACTGCTTAAGGCTCGCGGGTTATTGCTCGCAAGCGGCTCTGATGAACCGGTATTGCTTCATAACGTCGACATCCTTACCGACCTTCCTCTTGGTAAGATGCTGGCCAATCATATGGAGAGCGGAGCTGATGTGACATTGCTGTGCAGCCGTCGTCATTCATCCCGCGCCCTGTATTTCGACACCTCCGACAATCGCCTGGCCGGTTGGGAGAATAGAACCACAGGAGAGCTGAAGCCTCAAGGTTTTGCGCCGACCCAGGTGACCGACTCCTCCCCTTTTGATGGCATCCATATTGTCAGGCCTACAATTTTCCCTTTGCTGGAGGAGTATGCCGAGGGGGAGGTCAAACCATTCTCAATAGTGCCTTTTTATCTGGCGATGCTCCGTCGGCTTGACATTCGGCGTTATCTGCTCCCTGAGGGTTTCAGATGGTTTGATGTCGGCTCATCCGAGAAGCTGGCGGCTGCGGAAAAAGCAATCTGTGACAATACAAAACAACCATAAATACTATTAGCTATGACAACAAATGACAATCCCGGGACCTTTCATGAACTGAAAGAGACCTCCTATTCGAGCTGGGCGATTCCCGGTTTCGCCATGCTGTTCTTCACCTTCATCCTGATTCCGGTAATAATCGTGGTGATGATGGGGATGTTTGTGGACGATAATCCCGCGCTTGCATTCGGGGTGTCGGTGCCTTTGTTTATCCTCTTTGTCCTCGGATGTATGGGTTATGTGGTGCAGGAGCCCAACGAAGCCCGCGTCATGATTTTCTTCGGCAAATATGTGGGTACATTCAATAAGGTCGGATATTATTGGCTGAATCCTTTCATCACCCGTCGCAAGCTCTCCCTACGTGTGAGGAATATGGATATCGACCCTATCAAGGTCAATGACAAGCAGGGTAATCCCGTGATGATCGGTATGGTATTGGTTTGGAAAATCCGTGACACCTATCGCGCGGTGTTTGATATCGACTCAGCTTCATCTCCTACCGGGACATTTAATATGAGGGCTCTGGAGAGCTTTGTCAGCATCCAGAGTGATGCCGCTTTGCGCGAAGTGACAGGCCGTTTCGCATATGACACCACTGACAATTCTTCTGATGAGCTGACCCTGCGGAGTGGTGGCGAGGAGATAAACGAGCTTCTTGAACACAAAATCAACGAACGTCTCGGCATTGCAGGAATGGAGGTTGTCGAAGCCCGAATCAACTACCTCGCATATGCTCCCGAAATCGCCGCTGTGATGCTCCGCCGTCAGCAGGCCACCGCCATCATATCCGCCCGTGAGAAAATCGTGGAGGGTGCGGTAAGTATGGTCGAGATGGCTCTTGATAAGATTGAAAAGGACAATGTCGCCGATTTCACTCCCGCGCAGAAAGCCACTATGGTAAGCAACCTGTTGGTTGTGCTTTGTTCAGACGAGCCTGCGACTCCGGTGCTGAACACTTCGGCAAACTAAGAGAATCAGCTACAACACAACGACATATGCCGATGTGGAATCCGTGGCACGGTTGCCATAAAATCAGTGCCGGTTGCCGCCATTGCTATGTATATCGCGAGGATGCCGCTTTCGGGGCATCCTCGCCTACAAATGAGGTGAGGAAGACAGCTTCCTTCGACCTCCCGTTACGTCTCGACCGGAAGAAAAACCTGAAATATTCCGCTGGAACTGAGTTCGCATTGTGTTTCACATCCGATTTCCTGATTGAGGAAGCTGATGTGTGGCGTGATGAGATTTGGGGAATCATCCGACAGCGTAGCGATTGCCGTTTCTTTTTCTTCACAAAGAGGATTGAGCGTCTCGCGGCATGTCTACCTCCCGACTGGGGTGAAGGCTGGGATAATGTCGCTGTCGGTTGCACTGTGGAAAATCAAGACCGCGCGGATATCCGGATGCCGGTTTTCCTGTCGTTGCCTTTGCGACATCGCATCGTGGTTGTCGCCCCTATGCTCGAAAGGATGAATCTCAGGGAGTATCTCAACCCGGAACTGATTGAGGAGGTATCGGTCGGAGGTGAATCAGGTAAATATGCCAGACCCTTGGATTTCGATTGGGTGGTTGACATCCACGCTCAATGCCGCCAGGCAGGAGTGCCGTTTTGCTTTCATCAGACAGGGTCATACCTGATAAAGGATGGACGTAGATTCCACATACCTCGCGAGCTTCAGCATTCCCAGGCCCGGAAAGCGGGTCTCAACACCCGTGACCATGAGGTCATACGGTGATTGTTTTTCGGGTGTACTCTTCCGTGTCTCGCCGTTTATTGCTAACTTTGCACCATAATCATTATCAATTAACTGTTCCATAATCTATCCCTCTTCTCCACCAAGACCAGATGACAAAGATTGGATCTGTAATGACCCCCTCCGGCAAGAAAGCCCTGCTACTTGGCAGCGGTGAGCTGGGAAAGGAAGTCGCAATCGAGCTGCAGCGTTATGGCGTTGAAGTTGTCGCCTGCGACAAGTATGCTAACGCCCCCGCAATGCAGGTCGCTCACCGTAGCCGCGTGTTCAACATGCTGGATGGTGAAAAACTGCTTGAGGTTATCAAGGAGGAAAAGCCTGACCATATCATCCCTGAAGTGGAGGCCATTGCCACTCCGGTGTTGATGGAGGTCGAGAAAGAAGGTTACAATGTCACCCCTACTGCCAAAGCTGCCTGGCTGACAATGAACCGAGAAGGTATCCGTCGCCTTGCCGCCGAGGAGCTTGGCATTCCCACTTCCCCTTACCGATTCGCCAATACCCGCGAGGAATTCATCAAGGCGGTGGAGGAAATCGGTATTCCCTGCGTGGTCAAGCCGGTGATGAGTTCATCGGGCCACGGACAGTCCACCATCAAGTCGGAAGCAGACATCGAGGCCGCATGGAAAGAAGCCCAGGAAGGTGGACGTGCGGGAGCCGGTCGCGTGATTGTGGAGGGCTTCGTGAAATTCGACTATGAAATCACGCTGCTCACCGTTAGGTCTGTCTCCGGGACAACTTTCTGCGAGCCTATCGGACACATCCAGGTAAACGGGGACTATCGTGAATCATGGCAGCCTCAGCCGATGAGCCAGCAGGCTATTGAGGAAGCGCGTGAAATCGCCAAAAAGATTACCGAAGCCCTTGGAGGTTATGGTATTTTCGGTGTGGAGCTGTTCATCAAGGATGACCATGTGATTTTCAGCGAGGTCTCCCCCCGTCCCCACGACACCGGTATGGTCACAATGATTTCACAGGACATAAGCGAGTTCGGACTCCATGCCCGCGCGTTGCTCGGTCTTCCGGTCAATTCTATCCGCTTCTATGGGCCTTCCTGCTCAAGGGCGGTTGTTGTCGAGGGTGACACGACCGAGATTGAATTCGATAATCTGGAGAATGTCCTGGCTGAACCAGGTGTGCAACTGCGCATATTCGGCAAGCCTGAAATCAAAGGACATCGCCGTATGGGTGTGATTCTCGCGACAGCCGGCACATTGGAAGAGGCTCGAGAGAAAGCTCTTCGCGCTCAGAACGCGTTGAAAATCAACGTTAAATAAAATTACGTGATTTTTTTGTCAAAAAAATCACAAAAAAAATCATATAAGGCACAATAATATTTGCGTGCCCCGCGTTATTAAGGTACTGATTGCACCTAGTTATATCGGAGCGTTTCGCTCCACCCCTTTATCTACAACAAAGGAGATTTAATTTAATCAGGCGTTTTCCGTGAGGAAGGCGCCTGATGCGTTTTTTGTCGGTACCGTTTGGGGGACTTGCAGTTGACCGCTTACCATAATAATCATAATGAAGGAATGATTATAATGAAGGGAATCCGCAAATAAAATCAAGCCGGAGTTGCTCCCTTGGAGTCTCCGGCTTGACCAATCATTGCTTATTGTGTATGGGGCGCAACAGCTGTGCTTTGTCAGCTCAGCGATTGCGTTCGATTGTCTGGGTACGGTCAGGACCAACCGACACGATTGTAATCGGTGTGGCGAGTTCTTTTTCGAGGAATGCGATATATGCTTTGAACGCTTCGGGGAATTGCTCTTCCGAAGTAATGGATGTCATGTCGGTCTTCCAGCCGGGAATGTCGACATAGACAGGTTCCACGCTTCCGGTCTCGATGGAGAAGGGGAAATCCCGAGTCTCCTTGCCATTAACCTTGTAAGCAACGCATGCGCGGATGGTGTCGAATCCGTCAAGCACGTCGCTCTTCATCATAATCAGCTGGGTCACGCCGTTAATCATGATGGCGTAGCGGAGTGCCACAAGGTCAATCCAGCCGCAACGACGTTCGCGGCCTGTCACCGCACCGTATTCATGACCAAGGTCACGGATAGTCTTGCCGGTCTCGTCGAAAAGTTCTGTCGGGAAAGGACCGGAACCTACGCGTGTGCAATAGGCCTTGAATATACCGAACACCTCACCGATTTTGTTGGGAGCGATACCGAGACCTGTACATGCGCCGGCGCATACAGTGTTGGAGGAGGTGACGAAGGGATATGAACCGAAATCCACATCGAGCATTGTGCCCTGCGCTCCTTCGCAAAGAACTTTCTTCCCTTCTGCCAAAAGGTTGTTGACAACAAATTCGGAGTCCACAATCTCGAAACCACGGAGATATTCCACCGCGTCGAACCATGCAGCCTCCATTTTGGCGAGAGCTTCATTGTCAGCGGGGCAACCCATATCGGTCAGACGGCGCAGATGGGCGTCTCGATGAGCCTCATATTTCTCCTTGGCGGTTGAGGGATTCTCGACATCGCCAAGTCGCAGGCCGTTACGGGAAATTTTGTCGGTGTAAGTCGGGCCTATGCCTTTTCCGGTCGTGCCGATTTTGGCCGCGCCCTTGGCTTTTTCACCGGCGGCATCGAGAAGGCGGTGGGTAGGCAGGATAAGATGAGCCTTGCGCGAGAGTTTCAGCACCTTCTTGAGGTTTACTCCGGAGGCTTCGAGAGCTTCGGCTTCCTCACGGAAAAGCACCGGGTCGAGTACGACACCGTTGCCTATCAGATTTGTCTGTCCGGACTGGAAGATTCCTGACGGGATTGAACGGAGTACATATTTCTTGCCATCGAATTCAAGTGTGTGCCCGGCGTTGGGCCCTCCCTGAAAACGGGCGACAGCATCGTAACGGGGGGTCAACACGTCAACCACCTTTCCTTTTCCTTCGTCGCCCCACTGGAGGCCGAGCAAAACGTCAACTTTCATTCTGTCTTTCTTTTAGTTGGCCCGGCGAGAGTCTTTGACCGCGTCGCCACAGGCTCTGTCTATGATTGGTTTTTGTTTGTTTTGATTTTTAATCGCCGACAGCGTCCGCAGGTGCCGTAGACATACAGCGCACAGCTGTCAGCCTTGAATCCGGCGTATTTACGGCTACACAAATCCGCAGTCAGCGCTGAATCGCGAACTTCCCGGACACGTCCGCAGACGGTGCATACCAGATGGAGGTGACTCTTGGAGACTCCCGGGAGGGAACGCTCGTATTGAGCCGGTTGGTTGCCGAACTGATGTCGCCTTACCAATCCGGCTTCGAGAAAAAGCTGCATTGTGGCGTACACTGTCGAACGGCTCACATGGTAACCCTCAAGCTCCATGGCTTCACAGAGGACATCGACGTAAAAGTGTTCCCCGGTCGAGAAAACCCTTTCGAGAAGGGCAAACCGCTCAGGGGTGCGCCTTAGCCCGTGAAGCTTGAGATGCCTCTCAAGTGTTTCCCGGGCTGCGGGTAGTAACTTTTCGTCTTTCATTCGTAAGCCGGAATTTCTGTTCGCGTCCACAAAGTTACGCTTTATCCGCCGAATATGAAAATAAATCTCCGAGATGTTGAGTGGGTCGGATGGTCTTTTTATGTTTTTTGCATAAAGTTGCCCGCAACATCATTTTTCGATTGGTATTGTTGGGGAAATTATGTAAATTTGCATCAATTTACCCCCTTAGAAACAGACTTGAATGGATACATATAACTACTCTCCCAATGGAATCGACTATGATCCCGACCTTCTATATGGCGGTGCGGCCGATTCCGCGCCCCGTCGCAAGCCGACACCGCCCCGCGACAGCGACCGCTCTCCCTCCCGACCCGACACGCGGCGTCAGGCAAGGAGTCCGTATGAAGACACTTCCCGCGAACCGGCTTCCCGCCCGAGGCGCAGAAGCGGATATGACTCTGTAGCCCAGCGTGAGGAGATTTCCGAACGGGACCGTCAGCGGCGTAGCCGAGAGTATGACCGTCGGGAGGAGTCGGCACGCCAGCGGGAAAAAGCCGAAAAGATTCGCCGTGAGGAAATCGCGGCTGAGAAAGCGGCTCAGCGCAGGATACGCGATGCGGAAAGGGCTGCGGAAAAGGCCCGCAAAGCGGCTGACCGGGAAGCGGCCAGAGCCGACCGCAGGCCGTTCTCAGAAACCGGATTCGTGAAATTTTTCAAGGACAAGAGGACTCACGCCTTTTTCGGAGTGGTCTTGATATGCGTTGCGGTCTATCTCCTGGTGGCCGCGTTGTCCTTTATGCGTACCGGCCCTGATGACCAGAGCGCGGTCAGCAGCCTTTCCCTCTCCCAGATGTCGGCATCTCCCGGACAGGTTGAGAACAGCGGCGGACCGGTCGGAGCTGTGGTCGCCCAGATGATATTCGCTCAAGGTCTTGGGTTGGGTTCATTGACCGCCATCATCTATCTGGTGTTGCTCGGTCTGGGATTGATGGGCATAAAGAAATGTAACTTTTGGTCGGTGACGTTCAAGTCGTTGCTTGTCGCTGTGGCTGTCTCGGTGGTGGCCGGGTTCTTTGCCCTTTGGGCCGGCTCGGATTTCCTTTTCGGTGGAGTCCACGGCCAATGGCTCAACCAGCTGCTTGTGGCCAATGTCGACTGGACAGGAGCAGCACTGGTGTCGGTGGTTCTTGTGGCCGCAGTCATTTACTTGTATCTGAACGATTTCATAACCCTATATAACCGCTATAAGGCTCTCCAGAAGGCCCGTCGCGAGAAAGCAGAGCAAATCCGTCTTGAACGGGAGGAGGCTCAGGCCAAAGTGATGGCAGCCATGAAGGAGGATGAGGATTTCCGTGAAACTGAAAATATGACCGGAGAATCCGCCGAGCCAGCGGATTCCGACTCCCATGATGAGCGGCGCGAAGCTGTTTCAGCCGGATTTGGTGAATATGTCGATGACACCAATGATGAGTATGCTCTCGGGGATGGGGAGAACATCCAAATCCTACCCGAGGAGAATCAGGATGTAGAGAGCCTATCCGGCATCCATAATTCGGCTGAAGAGGAAAAAGAGTCTCAACCTTCCTATGAGGCGCACGCTGAAGTGACTACGCCGGTTGCCGAGGCCTTGGCGGTACTGCCTCGTGAGATGGCTCCGGCTGTGACCGACAACGATTCCGAGACCGATGCGCCCGTTGCTTCAGTGGAGACAACCCCGGAAGCAAAACCTGAAGATGAAGAGAACGCAGGCCCCTCCTTCGATGTGTTCGCAAACACGATTGAATCGGCTGATCCGTCCCGTGTCGGAGCTGCCACCCTCTATGACCCTACCGCCGAATTGTCTCACTACAAGCGTCCCGGAATTGACCTTCTCAATGAAGTCAAGCAGTCGGGCGAGAATTACGACATCCTTGAACAGGAAGCCAACAAGGAGCGTATCATCAGGGCTTTGGGTCAGTTTGACATCCAGATTTCCAAGATAGAAGCCACGGTAGGCCCTACTGTAACATTGTATGAGATTGTGCCTGCCGAAGGCACTCGAATCGCCAAAATAAAACGTCTGGAAGATGATATCGCGATGACCCTTTCCGCAAAAGGAATCCGAATCATCGCCCCTATCCCCGGCAAGGGTACTATCGGTATAGAAGTCCCCAACCATGACGCACAGACAGTCTCCATCCATTCCATCCTCTCCTCGAAAGCTTTCCAGGAGACGGAGTATGAGCTGCCGATGGCGATGGGTGCCACAATCTCGAACGATGTTTATATCGCCGACCTGGCTGCAATGCCCCATATCCTTGTGGCGGGTGCTACCGGTCAGGGTAAGTCGGTAGGTTTGAATACCATCATCGCCTCTTTGCTCTACAAAAAGCATCCGGCGGAATTGAAATTTGTCCTGATTGACCCCAAACGAGTGGAGTTCAGCCTTTACAACGCCCTTGAACGCCACTTCCTGGCGAAGCTCCCCGATGAGGAAGAGGCCATCGTGACGAATATGGATAATGTGGTCAAGACGCTCAATTCTCTCTGTGTCGAGATGGAGCGTCGTTACGACCTGCTGAAAGATGCCCATGTGGTCAAAATCACCAAATACAACGAGCTTTTCATCCAGAAAAAGCTCAATCCTGAAAAGGGCCACAGGTATCTTCCCTACATAGTCATCATAGTCGATGAGTTCGCCGACCTGATAATGGTGGCCGGGAAGCAGGTGGAAACCCCGATTGCCCGAATCGCCCAGATGGCGCGTGCGGTCGGTATGCATATGATTATCGCGACCCAGCGACCCTCGACCAATGTCATAACCGGCCTTATCAAGGCGAACTTCCCCGGACGAGTGGCGTTCAGGGTTTCCCAGATGGTTGACTCCAAGACCATTCTTGACCGCCCGGGAGCAAACCAGTTGATAGGCCGGGGAGATATGCTGTTCTCCCACAACGGCTCGATAGACCGTGTGCAGTGCGCGTATATCGACACCAAGGAGGTGCATCGTATCTGTGATTTCATAGACCAGCAGGCAGGTTACGAACACGCGTATTATCTGCCTGAACCGATGATGGATGAGAGCGAGGGGCCTATCGGAGCCGGTTCCGGCAGTCTTGCCGACAGAGACCCCCTGTTTGAGGAGGCCGCGCAGATTATAGTGCAGACCGGTGTGGCTTCAACTTCTTCGCTCCAGCGACGTTATTCTATTGGATATAATCGTGCGGGTAAGATAATGGACCAGCTCGAAGCCGCCGGAATCGTAGGCCCCGCTACCGGAGGCAAGGCGCGAAGCGTGCTGATTGATGCCATGCAGCTTGGGAGCGTCATAAAACTGCGTGACGACGATTAATATTCCGTTTTGACAGGGACTTCAAATTTATGAGTAAAAGATTGACAAATATCCGAATCCTCTGGATGGTGATACTGACTGCTCTGATATCTTTTCAGGGATTGTCGGCAGCCCAGCCTTCCGCCCAGTCGTCGCTCGACAAGATGGTGGCCGCGATGAAGCGTCATCCATCCATGGATATAGTTTTCACGGTATGGAACAATGGTAACTCCTCGACAGGCTCAATGATTGTCTCCGGGAAGAATTTCCATCTTTCCACACCTGAGATGAAAGTCTGGTATGACGGAAAGACCCAATGGAGTTATGCCCCGTCCGCAGGTGAAGTCAATGTCACCACACCGACGGCTGACGAACTGACACAGACTAATCCCCTCTCGATTCTCGCGAGTGTCGGTAAGAACTTCACCTGCCGCAGGCTGAAAGCTCCCGCAGGGAAGGAACGGATTGAACTCATCCCGAAGAAAAAGACATCTGATTTCACTTCGGCAATCGTCACATTGACCGCCTCGACATCCCTGCCCGCGGAGATTGTCGTGAAGGATGCCAAAGGGAAATCAACAATAGTGAAGATTTCCAAAATCACCGGCACCAAGGCCAAGCCTGCGAGCCAGTTCAAGTTTAATCCGGCGGCTTATCCCGGCGTCGAGATTGTAGACTTGAGATGAGGAATCGGATGATACAGCTTATTGAAAAAAACAGTATGACTTATGAGTGAAATGATATCAAATTGCGTAATCATAGGTGGAGGCCCCGCAGGATATACTGCCGCCGTCTATGCCTCCCGGGCCAACCTCTCCCCTATTCTGTTTGAAGGAATGCAACCCGGAGGACAGCTGACCACCACCACGGAAGTCGAAAATTTCCCCGGTTTCCCCGGAGGAATCCAAGGGTCCGAGCTTGTGGCGGAAATGAGGAAACAGGCGGAGAAATTCGGGGCGCAGATTATCACCGAAACCATTACATCGGTGGATTTCTCTCACCGACCGTTCAGTCTCACCCTCGCCGACGGCCGTGAGGTCAAAGCTCAGACCGTTATAATCGCCACCGGTGCGTCGGCCCGTTATCTCGGCATCCCTGATGAACAGAAATATCTCGGTCTCGGGGTCTCGGCTTGCGCCACCTGCGATGGGTTCTTCTATCGTAAAAAGAGAGTCGCGGTGGTAGGGGGCGGAGATACCGCATGTGAGGAAGCTCTGTATCTCTCCGGTCTGGCATCCAAAGTTTACCTTATTGTAAGAAAGAATTTCCTAAGAGCCTCCCAGGTGATGCAAAATCGTCTGAAGGAACGCGAGAATATTGAGATTCTTTTCAACTGTAACACAGTCGGGCTGTTTGGCGACGAGGTGCTGGAAGGAGCGCATATTGTCGAAAACAAAGGTCTGGAGAATGAACGCCATTTTGACATCGATATTGACGGGTTCTTCCTGGCCATCGGTCATACACCTAACACCACCCTTTTCCGTGACCAGCTTGAACTGAATCCTGAGGGTTATATCACTGTGGATTCCCCCACCACACGCACTTCTGTCGAAGGGGTGTTTGCCGCAGGCGATGTGGCAGACCCGATATATCAGCAGGCCATCAATGCCGCCGGTTCGGGCTGCAGGGCCGCCCTCGATGCCGAGCGGTTCCTGACAAACCTATGATACCGGAATCATAGATTCATATAATACCGAATCCCCATATTATATCTCCCATTATGCCGCAAGTTTTAGTCGCGTAATGGGAGATATTGCGTTTGTTGCCATATTTTCTACATTTTTATTTTGATTTCCATTAAAATATTTGTTTCTAACATAAAATAATGGTAACTTCGCCATTGAGATGGATTCCGGTCAGAATCTGTTGGCTGAAATCCTTCTTGACGTGAAATGTAATATTACTATAAGTCATGGAGATCGATATGCCAAATCTGGATTCCTCCATTTTCAAGATCAACCTTCCGACGGGTAAGCCCGCAGTGGGTTCATTGCTTGTCGCGGAGCCGTTTCTGCGTGAGGAATATTTCAATCACGGGGTCATATCGCTTGTCGAATATGAGCGAGGTAAATCTGCTATGGGGCTTGTGCTGAACAAGGCCACCGGCTACACCCTTGGGGAAGCAATCGAAGGGATACAGGATGAGGTGGATATCCCTATTTATTGCGGAGGGCCATTGTCTTGTGACCGGTTGTTTTATCTCCATTCGCTCGGGAATGAATTCCGTGGCGCGAGAAAGATAGCGGATGACCTGTATATTGGCGGGGATTTCAAACAGGTGAAAAATTATGTCAATATGGGGCTTGAGACTGAGGGGAAGATGAGATTTTTTGTCGGTTACAGTGGCTGGGATCCCATGCAACTTGAGGATGAAATCACGAAGCATGTATGGGCTGTCGCACCCAAGCCGGCCAATAGCGAGATTTTCCGCGAGGATGGAGATTCATTCTGGTACAGGATAGTCAAGCTGCTTGGCAAACCATACCGTAACTGGTTGTATCATCCGGTAAATCCCCAATACAACTGATATGATGGCGTGGACTGGTTTCCACGCCATTTATATTGCCCCATGTCCCGTCAAACATAATTGTCATAATTATTACGGCTGGGGGTGAATGGAATTCGGATAAAAAACAGTAACTTTGTGGAAAACTAATCACGATAAATCACATAACGAATCTAACCCACATACACAGACATGTTATCAAAAGAAGACATTGCCCTGCTGGATCGCAGAGGTGTCTCCGAAGAGACACTGCTCCAGCAAGTCGAACGTTTCAAGACAGGTTTCCCTTACCTCAAAATATATGATTCCGCCCGTCCCGGTGAAGGAATCACGGTTTTGACCCCTCAGGAGGAGAAAGATGCCGTGGCCAGATGGGACAAATATCTCGCGGACGGCGGAGATGTATGCAAATTCGTGCCTGCGTCAGGTGCTGCGTCCCGTATGTTCAAGGCTCTTTTTGGCTTCGTGGATGGCGCGGAGGATAAGTCCCCTGCCGGATCTGATGTCGACCTGTTGCTGAAGGATATCCACAAAGTGGCTTTCTTCGGACAGCTTGACGCCCAGTTGCGAAAGACTCACGCCGGGAAAGGTGTGGATGAGCTTCTGGCTGAAGGCAAGCAGAAAGAGGTTATAAAAGGAATCATCGGTCAGGACGGACTCAACTACGGCAATCTCCCCAAAGGATTGCTCACATTTCATAAATCAGAGAACGGCACCAGGACTCCAGTCGAGGAGCAGCTTGTCGAAGGTGCGCAGTCGGCAAGACAGGCTGACGGCTCAGTCAATCTCCACCTCACGGTCTCCCCTGCCCATCGTGAAGCGTTTGCCAAGAAACTGTCAGAGGCTGTCCCTGCCATTGAGCAGCGTATGGGAGTGAAAATAAATGTCACGATGTCAGAACAGAAAGCGTCGACCGATACCGTGGCTGTCAATGAAGACAACACTCTGTTCAGGGAGAACGGCGAACTGGTATTCCGTCCCGGTGGTCACGGCGCATTGATTCAGAACCTGAATGATCTCGATGCGACGGTGGTGTTCATCAAGAATATCGACAATGTCGTGCCTGATTCTATCAGGGAGTCCACCCTCCTCTACAAGAAAATCATAGCTGGTTATCTCATAGAGCTTCACGACAAGACCAGCGGTTATATCCGTCTGATTGACAGCCGCAAGTATTCCGAAGCAAATCTGGAGGAGATTGTCGAATTCTTGCGTGAACGCTTCTCGTTTGATGCCCCGGAACTGTCTACCCTCAAGGGTGAAGACCTCTCCACATATCTCCGCGCTAAACTTGACCGCCCGATGAGGGTGTGTGGTATGGTGCGCAATGAGGGAGAACCTGGCGGAGGCCCCTACATCACCTACAATGCCGACGGTTCACGGTCGCTCCAGATTCTGGAAAGCACCCAGATTGATTTGTCAAAGGAGGAGAACCGAGAGATGATGGCCAAGGCCACTCACTTTAATCCGGTTGACTTGGTCTGCTATGTCAAGGACAATGAAGGCCGGAAGTATGACCTTCCCGCCCATGTGGATCCTGAGACCGGTTTCATATCCTCTAAATCGCTTCATGGCCGCAGCCTGAAGGCTCTTGAACTTCCGGGGTTGTGGAATGGCGCGATGAGCGACTGGAACACAGCTTTCGTCGAAGTTCCTGTCTCGACATTCAATCCCGTCAAGACAGTCAATGACCTTCTCCGTCCTCAGCATCAGGGCTAATTCAGATATATTGACATAAAAAGATTCCGTCCGCGTCTTTAGAATTGCGGACGGAATCTTTTTTATTGTGCGGAGGGTCTGAGGTCAATCGATATCCGACGAGTCGGAGGAATGACGTATAAACCTTGCAAGTCCGTAGACATATCTCCTGAATCCGGGACGGTAGCATACCAATCGGCTAAACCATTCGATGTGGGGGTTGATGACTTTCACGGCGAATCCTACATACACCATCGCGAAAAGAGTCGCGAGGCCTACCACATTCCATAACCAATGACCGAAAAAGAGGAAGCTCAGTGCGACGGCAGCGATGACAAGTGTGCTGTCGACATAGATTTTGGCTTTTGGGAACGGCAATTTGCTCACACGGCTGATGGCGACAGTGATACCCTCACCGGGCATTGTGACCGAACCACATCGTATCTCAAAGGCGATACCCAGCGCGAGGATTGTGCAGCCGGCCAATTGGGCCACGATTTGTGTCCAGATTGATGAGTAGTCAAAAACGGACGTCACCGCCATGTTCAGGTCAAGCAGGTAGCCAAAGAAGAAACCGATTATGAGCTGGAATAGCTGCACAAGCTCGAACTGTTTCCGGAGGACAAGTATCTGCAACACCACAAGGAGCGCGTTCATCAGGTAAGTGTATTCCCCGATTGTCAGTGCGGGGACCATCCCGGCCTTACCGGCTTGGGACATAACGAAGGGAATCGTCGAAATCACACTGCAACCGAGGTTGGATCTTACACACAAGGCGACTCCGAAAGTCATTACAAACAAAGAAAGAACCAGCAGTATATGCTGCCAAATGAAAGAAATCGCTTTCTCTTTCCGAGAATCAGATTTTATGACTGTTTCCATTCACAAATTTTTATCATACAAATTTACGAAAAATCCGTGAATGTCTGGCTCTTTATGATTGGCGTCGGCCTGAGCGATTATTTGCGTTTACCACCTCCGAGATGTCCTTCTCCTTGGTTTGCAAGAGGTTTGGCATCTTCGGTCAGCTTGAGCTCGACACCGTTTGACAACTCGATTTCGTAGCCGCCACGTTTACGGGAAATCTCTATTATCGACTGGCCGGGATATTGGGTTTTTACATATTTTGATATGGCAGCAGGTATGATGGCAGCAGGAACGGCAGAGCTATGGGATGCTTTCACCTCCTTCCAGGTGCCGTCCTCGCGGAATTCCATCTCAGCTCCGCTCGAAAGATCCACGTCATATTCCACGCCACGGTAACCGTTATCCTTTTCTGCCTTCCTTATTTTCTCGCCCGGGAAATATTTGGTGATGAAACTCTTCACCTCTTTGGGAAGCCGGTTCTGGTCGATGGGTGTGCCGGCCGTCAGCGAGCCGAACATCGCGGCCGCTGCAAAAGATAATACAAGAAGTGATTTCTTCATTGTCGTCTGATTTTGTTGTTATGTATGTTGTTGAATGTCTCACTGTATTTTCGTCCGACAGGAATCGGGCTTTTATGACCGGAGAGATAAATCTGTCTGTTGGAGAAGCGTTCAATGGCATCGAGGGAAACGATGTAGGAACGGTGAACGCGCAGGAAACGCTCGGCAGGAAGCATCTCCTCCATTTCTTTCATCGTTATCTGTGAGATGACCATGGGCAATCCCGTCCGGAAGACCTTGACATAGTTGTCCATCGCCTCAATGAACAGCATATCGTCGAGATTCACGACGACATTCTTATGCGCGGATTTAAGGGTGATTGTGGCACGCCTGTCAGTCGGTGAGACTTTGCGGACTTCAAGCCATCTCCGTGCCTTTTCCAACGCCCTTTCAAAGCGGGGAAAGAAAATCGGTTTATGAAGGAAATCCACGGCATCCACCTCGAAACCGTCAAGGGCATACTGGGCGTAGGCGGTGGTGAACACCAGACAAGTATTTTCCGGCAACTGTCTGGCCAGATCCAGTCCGTTGTGGGAATTCATCTCGATATCGAGGAAGACGATGTCGGGATGTGTGTCGTTGATATACTCCAGCCCCGCGACAGGAGACGTGAAACATTTCAACTCAACATCCCCGATGCATCCGCAGTATTCATTCAGAATGCTCAACGCAATAGGTTCGTCATCTATCGCTACACAGTGTATCATCGCTCAAATCAATCATAAGTTTGACATTGAATGTGTCGTCACGGGTGTATATGTCAAGGGAATGGCGCGAGGGATAGAGCAGTTCGAGCCGTCGCCGACAATTGTCGATACCCATATGCTCGCCAATCCGTTTGACAGGAAACACGCGATTGCGTGTCGTGAACAGAATCTTTCTGTCACGTTCCATCAAGGCAATGGATATTTCCCCCGGCTCAATTGAGGAGACTCCATGTTTGAAACAGTTCTCCACAAATGTTATCAACAGCATAGGGGGGATGGAGATGTCTTGTGTCTCGACATTCATATTGAGTTTGACAGAAGTCATCTCGTTTAGACGGAGAGACTGTAATCCGACATACTGGCGGATATAGTCCATCTCCTCGGAAAGCGGTATCAGGTCACGTTGGGAGGACTGATAGACATACCGCATCATGGAGATGAAACGCTCAAGCGACAGCAACGCGTTGTCGCTTTTGGTCAGGAACAACCCGTAGAGGGAGTTAAGGGTGTTGAACATGAAATGAGGCTTTATCTGAGCCTTGTACAATTGTATTTCAGCCTTGTCTCTCTCCGCTTCCATCTCTTTACGGTGTATCCGCTGGATGTCAGCCTGTGTAAGCATCCCGACAGCGAAACTGAACGCTTCCACAATCATGCACAGGGACCATACAGCCTGCTGGTATTGCTGTATCATAGGAAAAACCCTGACGATACCGGCATCGTGAATGTTCGGCTTGGGGGTGTATAGACGCACACATGAAAAAGCTGCGGTTATCATCACAGACACCACAATCAATACAACTCCCATGACTTTCATCGCTTTGTTGCCATAAAGGAAGGGAACTGTCGCCACCCTGTTAAGCATATACAGAAAATACAGCATATACGGGATGAATGTGGAATGCAGCGTGAAGTATTGACATGGGTGACTGGCATGCTCCACAAGGGCCTTTCGATATCCCGGAAGTCCCGAATTTCATTCCGAGGCGGCTCAAGCCGTATCTGTTCATAATATTTGTCTTGATTGTCCAGTTTTCGGGAGGTGTATATCTCGCGGCTGCTTCCGATATGGTGGGCACCACCGGATTGATGCAGGAAGACATCCTTATGGCAGGATATGCGTCGCTTGTCGGCCTGGCAATCAATTTCGCCGTGATGTTCCGCATCAAGTTCAGGTTTTCCACAAGGTCGCAGCTTCTTGTCTCGGCGGCGGTGTTGATAGCCGCCAACATCATATGCGCACATACCTCCAGCGTGCCGGTTCTGGTGGTCACCTGCTTCATTGCGGGCTGGTTCAGAATGCAAGCCACCTTCGCGTGCAACTCGACCATTCAGCTGTGGCTGACACCGGTGCACGACATGGCGATTTTCTTCTGCTATGTCTATATCGTGGTTGACAGCGTGATTCAATTGAGCGGCATCGCGACAGTCTATACCGCCTTCCATCTTGAATGGGAGTATATGCACTGGATTATGACCGGACTGCTCGCGTTGCTGATGGTTATGGTGATGATTCTTGTCAGGCCGGCAAGAGGACCGATGTTCATCCCCCTGCTTGGAATCGATTGGATTGGCGCGGCGTTATGGTCGGTATTCATGTTGTCATTCACATTCGTATGTGTCTACGGCGATTTCTATGACTGGTGGGACGCTATTGAGATTCGTATCGCTTCCGCAATCGGATTGGCCTGCCTGCTGCTGAACCTGTGGCGCGCCACATTCCTCCATCACCCATACATCTCTTTCCAGGCGATGAAAAACAGGAATGTAATCCGAGCGACGGGCATTTATCTCGTGTTTTTTACGGTGATGGCCACCGAACATGTGTTTGAACATAGTTATGCCGCTCATATCCTGGGGTTCGACGAGACCAATATGGTGGATCTCAACTGGTATGTCTTCGCAGGCATCATGGCGGGATGCGTGTTTACTTATCTCACCTTCGCTTTAAGGAAATGGCGATACAAGACCATGACTGCCATAGGCTTCTCCCTGGCCGCGCTGTATCTGGCCTATTTCTATTTCCTCATTGACTACAATGTCGAGAAGGAGATGTTGTTTATCCCACTGTTTGTCAGAGGGGCTGCATCCGTCATCATCTCGATAGTCTTCCTCACATCAATCGTGCAGAGCGGTTTACCATTCCAGGTCTTTCCTCAGGCATTGACAATAAACGGGTTTACTGGGGCCGTGATGAGCGCAACCCTGTGTCCCGCAATTGTCGGGGAATTCCTGCAGCATACTATGGCAAAAAATGTGGCATTGATTGGGGACACGCTTGTCAATACCAACCGGCTTGCTGTCTCGATGCCATTGCCTGAGTTGTACGGTATAGTGCAGACCCAGGCACTTGTGGTGTCAATGAAGGAGATTTACGGATGGCTGCTGATTGTGTCGCTCATCGCCGTGCTTGTCATCGGGGTCAGCTACGGGCCGGTGCGCCCCTTCGCCATATTCCCTAAATGGAGCACTGTCCGCAGGGTTATGCGCCACGTTGTCCGCACTCTTCCCGGCAGAGCTTAATCCTGCCTCTCAAATACACAGTTGCCCCGTATCTGACCCAAAGCCGGATACGGGGCAACTGTTTTTGTTGAGGTGGTTACGAATCAGTGTTCGGATTCCTCGTCGTCGGTGTCTATAAAGGGCAATGACAGACGTTCGGCCTGGGCGATACGGCGGTTTCGCCAACATTTGCGGCAGACGGCGATATACCGGTCGTCTCCACCGATTTCCACCTGCTGGCCTTCCGTGATGATGTCGCCGTTGGAATCTATACGGGCATTGACGATGGTCTTATGTCCGCATGTGCAAGTCGACTTTATCTCATCGATGGTGTCGGCGATTTCAAACAGACGTTTCGAGCCTTCAAAGAGATGGGTCTTGAAGTCAGTACGCAATCCGTAGCAAATCACATTTGAGCCGAAATCGTCGACAATCATCGACAGCTGGTCAATCTGACGGGCGCTCAGGAACTGGGCCTCGTCAACCAGGAACCAGTCGACCACCTCCCCTATTTCCTTGAAATATTTCTTGGCGAAAGCGTAGAGGTCTGTCTCGGGGTATATCCATTGACAACGGCGTTCGATGCCGATTCTGGAACGGATGACGCTCTCCCCTTCGCGGGTGTCGATGGCCGGCTTCATACAGAGATAACGCATTTTGCGCTCCTCGAAATTGTAGGCCGTGGTGAGAAGCATGGCGGTTTTGGCGGAACCCATTGTGCCATAGCGGAAATACAGTTTACCCTTGCGGTGCATTGGAATATCTGATTATGATTGATGTCTTTTTATGGTTGCGAAATTAACCATAATATTCCATTCATATGCGATGGCGGGGGATAAAGTTTTCAACATTTTTTGTAAATTTGCACTTGTTAAACGGAAAGACATGACAGTTGAAGAGAAACTCGCCGGAGAGGAATCTACCCTTTTTGATTCCTGGGACAAGGAACATCTCTGGCATCCATATACTTCCACCATCAATCCACTGCCGACTTACAAGGTGATTTCAGCAAAAGGGAACCGCCTGAAGCTTGCCGACGGGCGCGAACTGATTGACGGAATGTCATCTTGGTGGTGTGCCTGCCACGGATATAATCATCCGAAGCTCAATGAAGCTGTCGCCCGACAGCTTGAGAACATGAGCCATGTGATGTTTGGCGGAATCACCCATGAACCGGCCATAGAGCTTGGAAAGAAACTGCTGTCGATGGCGCCACCATCGATGCACAATATCTTTTATGCCGATTCCGGATCCGTGGCCGTGGAGGTCGCGATGAAAATGGCTGTGCAGGCTGCTGTCAGCCGGAGCGGTTCCCATAAGAAGACAAATTTCGCCACCATAAGGTCGGGCTATCATGGCGACACATGGAATGCGATGAGCGTGTGTGATCCGGTCACCGGAATGCATGGCGCGTTCGGCAGTGCGCTCCCCGTAAGATATTTCGTCGCTCAACCACGCAGCCGTTTCGACGGGGAATGGAATGCTGAAGACATCGCCCCCCTCAAAAAGCTGCTGGAGGAGAAAAATGATGAAATCGCAGCCGTGATTCTCGAGCCAATAGTGCAGGGCGCGGGTGGTATGTGGTTTTATCATCCCGAATACCTGCGTCAGGCGCGCAAACTCTGTGACGAATACGGGGTATATCTCATATTCGATGAAATCGCCACCGGATTCTGGCGCACAGGAAAAAGATTCGCGTGGGAACAAGCCGGTGTGGAGCCTGACATCATGTGTGTGGGCAAGTGTCTGACAGGAGGCTATATGACGATGGCCGCAGTCCTGACCACCAAAGAGGTAGCCGACACCATCTCGCGAGGAGAGGCGGGTGTGATGATGCATGGCCCCACATTCATGGCCAATCCGCTTGCCTGCGCAGTGGCCTGCGCTTCAATCGACCTTCTTGAATCTAACGATACCAGGCAGATTGTGAAGGAGATGGAGAGGGCGATGAAAGAGCTGCTCGCTCCCGCGAGGGAATTATCCGAGGTGACAGATGTGAGGGTCTTAGGCTCGATTGGAGTCGTGGAAGTGAAGAACCCGGTCGATGTCGGTGCATTCCAGAAGGAATGTGTCAGACGAGGAATTTGGGTCAGGCCTTTCGGGCGCAATGTGTATGTGATGCCTCCGTATGTGACACCGTCGGATGACCTGAAGACCCTGTGTGAAGAGATGGTCGGAATATTGCGCGATAATGAAAAATAACGGGTTTGGTTGTTATTATCTTTAAGCAAGCCGCCTTATGGGCGAGGCTCATGATTGTAACAAGACCCAAAAGACAGACCGATGAATTTTTTAGAACACCTTGAAAACCTCCGTAACGAGGGTAATTTCCGTGAATTGCCACGGATGACCCCTGACGGAGTGATAGATTTCTCCACCAACGATTATCTTGGCCTTGGAGCGGATGCGGAACTGCAAGACCGTTTTTTCGCAGATCCGGCTTCCCTGAAAGTGCCGATGACATCATCCGCGTCAAGATTGCTCGCCGGCCGTCAGATTGAGTATGACAATCTGGAGGTGGCGCTCAGACTTCTGTATTCCAAAAGGCGCGGTGACGATACCGGTGCGCTCCTTTTCAATTCAGGTTACCACGCAAATACCGGGCTTATTCCCGCAATCGCATCGAAAGGGACATATATCATTGCCGACAGGCTCGTCCACGCATCCATAATCGACGGTATCATATTGTCGAAAGCCCCGTTCACGCGTTTCCGCCATAATGATTACGGTCATCTCAGGGAACTGCTTGCCAAACATGCGCCAGCCCACAAGAATATACTTGTGGTTGTCGAAAGTGTCTACTCTATGGATGGCGACCGTGCCGACATAGAGATGTTGCTGGGATTGCGCAGGGAGTTTCCCAATGTCTCGCTTTATGTCGATGAAGCGCACGCCTTCGGAGTCTTGGGCCCCCACGGCCTCGGCCTTGTGGCGGAGTCGTCCGCTCCGTGGGAGGTGGATTTCGTAATCGGCACATTCGGCAAGGCAGGAGCTTCGATGGGAGCGTTTGCCATCACCTCTTCCCAGGCACGGGAATATCTGATAAACACAGCCAGAAGCTTCATATTCTCTACCGCGTTGCCACCTATGCAGATTGCATGGAGCCGGTTCACGCTCTCACAGCTGCTCCACGGCGACGATTTGAGGGCGCATCTCCATCATCTTGCCGAACACCTTCAGGAGGTGCTGAGCCAGTTCTCGGTAATACCAATCGAAGTGTCTCATATACAGCCGTTGATAATCGGCGACCCGAAGGAAGCTGTGGAGTTGTCTTCCAGATTGCTTTTCTACGGAGTCAAGGCGTTGCCAATCAGAAAACCGACAGTACCGGCGGGAACCGACAGGTTGCGGTTTTCGCTTTCCGCCTCGATGACCGACGAGGATATCGAGGTGCTGAACCGCGCATTGCGTGACCTCTTGCCAGTTCTCAATCCCCGGAATTGACCGATTGGGGCGACAGATAATGTCACCCGTTCGGCCATAATATCGATATAATTGCCTTCATATCATTCAATGGAAAAAGTATTTCTTGGTGACAATGGTCAGAAATCACTGATTATTCTGTTTCTTGGGTGGGGATTCCATCCGGAATCGTTTGTCGGCCTCCATAAACCCGGATTCAACATATTGTTGCTCGCCGGATATGAGGGGCTGGAGAGCCAGGAAATAGACTGTGAAATCTGCCGGACAATCCGGGAACATAACGCGGATTTCAAAGAGGTCATAGTGGTAGCGTGGTCATTCGGGGTCAAACCGGCTGCTGAATTCCTTGTCAAAACATCGCTGCCCGTGACGTTACGTCTCGCTGTAAACGGTACGGAATACCACATTGACAGCCACCGGGGCATACCACCTGAGATATTCAATGGCACTTTGGCCGGATTGTCTGAAAGGACTCTCGCCAAATTCCGGCTGCGTTGCGCCGGTTCGCGGGAAATGCTTGGCAAACTCAAGGAAGTAAGTCCGGATATAGAGCGGCTGCGCGATGAGCTGGAATGGTTTGGTTCACTTACCCCTGCCCCATCCCTATGCGACAATGCCATCTGGGATAAGATCGTGGTCGGAGAGGATGACAGAATTTTCCCAATGGCAAACCAGCTCAATGCCTGGGAAGGCTACGATGTGTTCACTGTCGCGGGAATGGCACATATACCCGATTTCCAATGGCTTATCGACACATTTATAGTTGACAAGGCCAAAGTCGTGGATAAATTCTCGACTGCCAGCCAGACATATACCACCAATGCTGTGGCCCAGCAGCTTACCGCAGGGAAACTGTATGACAAATTCCGCCTGGTCTTCGACCAATCGGAACTGAAAAAGATGACAACCGAGGAGGGGCATAAGCTGTCATTGCTGGAACTTGGCTATGGTGACGGGACATTCACGCGCACTTATCTGCGAGATTTGTCTCCACTTTGCAAGCTGCTGACATTGTCAGACATAAACCGCCAGGAGGATTCAGATTGGATTGAGGAGCGGTTTGATGGCCATCCTGACATCAATATCGAGATATTACAGGCCGACGCTGAGTCTGAGGATTTCCATAGAATGGCTATGGCGGAGCACTCCCGAGACATCATATTCTCCTCATCCATGTTTCAATGGCTGAACTCCCCAAGGCAGATGCTGAAGGTGTGCGCGGAAGCTTTGTGCCATCGAGGGATAATTGCTTTGTCTTTTTATGGGCCGGGGACATTGAAAGAGGTGAACGATACGGTCGGAAGCGGGCTGAAATACCATTCCCCTGAATGGATGGCCCGCATTGCCCGAGAATGCAACCTTAATATAGAATCATTGGATAGCGAGGAGGAAACAATTGTTTTCGATACTCCGACGGAGGCTTTGCGCCATCTGCGACTCACCGGAGTAAACGCTCTTCCTGCCTCCTTCTCCCCTGCAAAGACCAGACAGCTGCTTAACCACTGGCCTTTGACCCCAGATGGGAAAGCCTCGCTCACCTTCCGGCCGGTCTACATGATTCTTTCAAAACCGTAAACCAATAAGTTATGAAATATTTTGTATCAGGGATTCATACCGATGCCGGAAAATCTTATTGCACAGGATGGTATGCCAGACAGCTTATGGCAGAGGGCAAATCGGTTATCACCCAGAAATTCATACAGACGGGCAATGTCGGGATGTCGGAAGATATCGAAGTGCATAGACATCTGATGGAGACCGGTCTGCTTCCGGAAGACACTCTTCTGATGCCCCATATCAATGAGTCAGGCCAAATCGGGTCGATGACCGCGCCTTTGATTTTCACCCACCCCTGCTCTCCGCAGTTGGCGGCGCGTCTTGATGATCGAGGAATTCCCTTGGAAATTATTGACCGTGCGTCAGCTGAGCTGGATAAACGTTACGATGTCGTTCTGATTGAAGGAGCCGGGGGCCTTATGGTCCCTCTGACTGACGACTTCCTGACGATTGATTATGTCACCTCCCGTCATCTTCCGTTGATAATGGTTGTCAATTCATCATTAGGTTCGATAAACCACTCACTCCTCTCATTCGAAGCGATAACGGCCCGGAATATAGAGATGCCGCTGGTATTATATAATACGCACTTTGACACTGATCCGCTCATCGCGGAAGATACTTTCGGCTTCATAACCCGCTATCTTTCCAAGCATTTTCCCGACACAAAGATATTGAAAGTCCCATCCATTTGAATCCCGAGCGTCGGCCAATCATAGACTGGCTATATGCCAGGGAGTGGCTCAATACAGTATGTGAAAACGGTTGATTGCTGAAAATTTGACCTTGTTGAATTAAAAAATCGCGAAAAAAAGCCCGTGAAATTTTGTGAATTCAAAAATAACTGCTACCTTTGCACTCGGAAATGACAGAGGTCACAATCCGAAACCAAAGACAACGAATAGTTGTCACGGTCAAAAGGAGCGATGCTCGAGTGGCTGAAGAGGCACGCCTGGAAAGCGTGTATACCCCAAAAGGGTATCCCGAGTTCGAATCTCGGTCGCTCCGCTCAATAAGTCTTGGGAATCGGCGATATACGCGTTGATTCCCAAGACTTGTTTTGTGTTTATTGTGAATTTTTAGATTATTTCTTATCTTATATCGCAAAATATACGACCATTTCCTGAATCACCGGATTATTAAGTCGTTTGTGATGTGTTGAATTTTGCTTTTATAAGTGATATGAGCATAACGTTTAAAACTGCTTTACAACCTTGCCAAATTATGGGTGGAGTAGGTAGTAAACCCGGAATCCGGCCATTTGCTTGAATTGGGATTTTATTCGATGCGAATCAATGGCGGAGAATATCACAGAGGCTGTCAAAAAGGAGGTGATACTCGGTGCCTTTGTTTTCTCCGAGGGTCACAAAAACAATGTTTTGCTCCGGATCGCAGAACAGTACCTGTCCGTACAGACCAAGTACAAAGAAACGAGATGTCACGACATCTCTCCCATCTACACGGATGATAATGTTATTCCAGCCAAAAGAATACGCTTCATTTTCCAAGGAAGCATGGGTGCTACGGTCTATCCATTCCTGGCTGACGATTCTGTGTCCGTTATGGATGCCTCCGTTGATATAAAGCTGCCCTATTTTCGCGAGATCTCTCACATTTGTGACCAATCCTCCGTATGCTTTGGCTTGCCTATGTTTCTTGTCGTCAAGTGAGATATATGCATCAGCCTCCATATCCAATGGCTTCCATATTTTCCGTTCCATATATGAGGAAAACGGTTCGCCTGTGGCTCTTTCTATAACCACACCGAGCAGTGCGGTCGCCATTGAATTATAATAATGAGATGCTCCGGGGGCTTCCTTGAAATGTAGTTTGCCGAATTGACTGACCACGTTGTCACCATAATAAAGTCTCGCCATTTTAGAAAAAGGATTCCAACCATAGTCTTCCTTGAAATCCAAGCCGGTACGCATATCCAGCAGATGCGCTATCGTGAGTTGCTTGAAAAGAGAATCGGCTGTTTCAAGTTCGGGTATATATTTAGTCACAGGGTCATAAATCGAGAGGAATCCATCATCGGCGGCTATGCCACATAATAATGCTGTGATTGCTTTCGTGACCGAAAAGATATTTGAACGAGATTCAGGGGTGAAATCGCCATAATATTTTTCCAGCAAGATAGTATCATTGCGCACAATCAGGAGCGCTCCATTTCCTCTTACTTTGGAAAAATATTCATCGATAGTCTCATCGTGAAATTGTCCTCCAGTAAATTTCGAATCTTCAAAATACTTGTTATGATCCTGCGAGGAAATCAATATCGCCTTCGCTTCTTTATTCGCGGCTATCGTGTCAAGGGGAAAGTTCAAATATGTGTTGACAGATGGAGGGCCACATTTCACAGATTTAAACGCGGTGCAACCCGGAAGAAAAACAATGACAGCAAATAATAGCAACGAAATCCATTTCATAAAACAAAGATATGAAAAAAATGGGAACGCGACAATACTCCGCGATAAAAGAATAACATTTATTCTACTCCGGCAGAAGTATTGGGCATAGCACGGCGGAAGATATTGGGGAATACTCTATTCCCGGTATTGGGTGGGATTCAATCCGAGGGTGCGCTGCACGTATCGACTGAAATATGCCGGGGAAGAGAAATGAAACATATCTGAAATCTGGACGAAAGTCAATGTCTTGTCTCGCAATAGTCGGACTATGTCAAGGGCTGTGTAACGGTTAATCCAATAGTTGGCCGGATAGCCACTGACTTTTTTAGAAACTTCCGAGAGATATTTGGGCGTGACACACAAGGCATCGGCATAATATGTCACTTCGCGGTTATGACGATAGTCCCCGTTTTCAAGCATGTCAAGAAACCGGCTCATCAATGAAGCGTTTTGAGTGGAAACGGTAGACTCCTTGTTAAGAACCGAATGGAAATCGAAGAAATCGAGAATGGCAGACTGTACCGCATTAATCAACAATTCACGATAGAATGTGTGATTGGTCTGGTTTAGACGGTAATCTATCCACCGGAAATCACGCTCACATACGAAACGTTGGTTGTCATCAAGGCTCATCACGGGATTGAGGAATAGAGACAACTGTCCTTTCATCCCATAGTTGGTCTGGGGTGTGCAGAGTTCTATGAACGGAGCGGTGACATATAAAATCCTTACGACGAAATCTTTCGATGGGTTGACATCATCCAGCAGTTTGCCTTTTCGGACTATCATCAGGTCTCCCTCATGGAGTTCAAATTTCTGACCATTGAAGGCGAAAGAACAATCTCCTCCAAGACACAGGGCGTGAGCGAGATATTCTCCATAGCGTTCTGACCCGATGCCTTCAATGGTATCTTTTATGATCACATCTTTGAGCGGTTCCATATGCGATACAAAGTTAGTCAAAAACGCTGAATTTGCAATCGTGCATCATTATTTCCAAAAATGCTTCATATAGTTGTATTACAAAAGTAAGATTTCGCCCGAAACTCAGCCTTGTGAATATTTCTGTATTTCCATACAAAATTTCGGGAGAATTGCCAAATCGTAAATCAATGTCAGGGTTACTTAAGGAACATCCAAGTGAATGCCCGGTTAAGACGTTGTTCCCCATATTGGTAATGGTCGCCGGGTACTAATTCAAAATAATCATCTATGCCGTGGCGGCGGAGATAATTGACAATTTCCACTGTGTCGGTCTGCACAGACTGGAAAGCTTTTACCTTGGCTTTAGCTTCCTTGTCTCCAAGAAGGAAATATGCCTTTCCGCTCTTTTGCGGAATGTCGCGTGACTTAATCCATTCGACAAATCCATCATACCAAAATGAGCCTGACAGGGAAATTATGTTGGTGAAGGTGTCGTTCAGCATCCATTGCCATAAAGTGAACAGACCTGAGAGGGAAACTCCGACCAATGTCCGTTTCGGGGCGTTGGTTATATGCAGACGTTTTTCCACCTCCGGTATAACACTACCTGTCAGTTCAGAAAGGAATCCGGAAGCTTTGCCCCGGAAATCGGGACATCCAGAGGGCACACCTTTGGCAGGCCACGGTGTGAGGTCATCATCCCAATCCATACCTGTGACAGCGACTATCGAGACTCCATACCTATCGGCTGCTTCTTCGATCCATTCTCCCAGATTGTCGAGCGGATAAAGCACATAACATATGCGTTCGGACGAAGCGGATACCGTTGTTATTTTAAGATTAGTTATCGTGAATGTCTGCATATTTCATCATTCCGGGCAATTCTTTGAACCCTATTCCTTTATATAACGAATGTGCGGTATCAGTTGTTTCAAGATAAACCTTGTCACAGCCCATCTCGGAAGCCTTTTTCACAAGCCATAGCACTATGGAATGTCCGACACTATGTCCACGAAATTCCTCGCGGACATATATGTTCATAAGATATGCGCACCGGCCTGACGGGTTGTCAGGTGAGGGCAATTCTTCTGACAGGCATATCGCGCCGCATCCTGCGTCTATCCCGTCAGCGCCAGCAATGACCGCAATATGTTTGCCCTGTCTGAGGTGAGTCTGATAATATCGCCTGTTGTTTTCCAAAAGAGCTGGTGTGGGCTCTTCCCCGAACACAGTCCGTATCACCTCTCTGCGCCAATGCATCAAAGTGTCAATATCGGTAATTTCCCTGATGGTGACGTTCATTTTCCACTCCCTTCCTTCATTACCACGGGCAACGCCCTGTCATTAACCTTCCCCCGCAAAGTCAAGGGGATTTCTTCCATCTTCACGAAAAATTCCGGAACCATAAAATCGGCAAGCCGCGAGTATAAGAAATCCTTTATCTTGCTTATCCGGCAATTTTTGTGTGACGGGACGAAATATGCCACAAGATACGCCAGACCATATTCGTCATTAAAGGCGCGCACCACACCACGCTCCACACAGGGCGATTCATTCAGAACGTTCTCAACCTCCTCCGGCTCCACTCGTTTGCCAAGTATCATCACCTGCCTGTCTTTCCGATGAAGAAACGCAATGTTTCCGTCAGGCATACGATAGCCCAGGTCCCCGCTGCGGTACATTCTCGTCCCGTCGGCAAGTCTTACGAAATTAATCTGTTCGGGAGGATTGCCAAGATATCCGCGAGCAACACCCTCCCCTGAAATACAGATTTCTCCAGTCTCGCCGTCCGGGACTTCATTCAAACTATCATCGAGTATTTTCACACTGACACCTTTCACACCGTTGCCAATCGGGAATGTGCCATCTTCAAGAGCCATGGCGTTGTCAATGCGATAATATGTAGCACAGACAGTTGTCTCACTTGGCCCGTAAGTGTTGTATATAACAATCCCCTTTCCCTTAAGCCAGGAAATGTAAGCCCCCCTAACCACATCCCCGCCGCTTATAAGCAATCGCAGCTTTGACGGATAGCAATGATTTCGGTTCATATCGGCGATTAGATAAGGGAAACCGCTGATTTCCGTGACGCTATGTCTTTCACAAAAAGCCATTAAATCATTGAGACTGCCTTCATGGACTTTTTTCGAGGGTATGGCAAGAGTAGCCCCATTGAGCAATGTAGTGAAAACCTCCTCCACGAAAATATCGAACGAACAAATCGAATATTGCAACATCACGTCGCCGGGAGCCACATGAAATTCATTTTCAAACGCATCAGCATAGTTAACCACGCTATGGTTCTCCACTACTACCCCTTTCGGTCGGCCGGAAGTGCCTGATGTGTACAGAATATAGGCGATGCCGTTAGCTGTGGATCGGTCGGGCAACGGCTGGGAATGGGGAAGATTCGCGCAGTATTCATCATCGATCACAAATTCAACATTTGCGGAACGCATCATATAGTCGACACGTTCTTTGGGTAATGAAACCTCTGCAGGAACATATGCAGCTCCGCTTTTCAGCACGGCAAGCATTGCCGCTATCATCTCGATGCTATGGCTCATCATGATACCTATAAACTGAGACTCCATCGAGTAAAATTTCGACATTATGGCATTGGCTGTCTCATCAAGCTCACGATAAGTCATTGAACGCCCGTCTTCCACGACTGCAATGGCATCAGGACTGCGCTCAACCCAATGTGAAAATCTTTTGTAAATCGTTCTCTCACCCATATTGATATCGCTTTTATAGACAACAAGAGAAAAACCACAGGAATTGTTCAGGACATACCATTGTTTAAATAGTCAGAGATGCCCATAAATAGGTATGGCATCGCTGAAGACCATCTATCCTCCGCCGATGCCATACCATTAGTGGCTTGCATTTATTTGCCTACATTAGCTTGATTGTTGGCATTATAGCGGTTGCCGTGAATCACTATTTTGCCCAGGATTTGTCGATAACTGGGGCGAACACGGCATAACCGCTTGCCGGTGCATCCGCAGGAACTCCTGACAGTTCTGCCAGGTTTTTCTTTCCGAGCGCATATTTGGTCTTGTCGTCCATATCCGGTACAGGAGTCCCCTCCTTGCCTATTGTGTCATTGATTCCTGTAGCTTTACAATAGTTCTTTCGTTTATGAGCCTTACAAGTTTTGCAACTAAGCCTCTTATGATAGAGCGTCAGGGACAGTTCCCCGTCGGGGGAACAACCATAGAGCGTCCCGGCACATTTAATCCCGACACATTTGTCGGCTGGACTGATCCCGTACAGGATGGGCAGACATATCGTTGCGACCATGCTTTTGCCAGATACCAAATTCCGGTGGATGCAAAGAAACTACCGCTGGTTTTCGTGCATGGTTTCGGCGGTGACGGAGTGTGTTGGGAGACGACTCCTGACGGTCGCGATGGTTTCGCCACACTTCTTCTCCGCGAAGGTTATTCAACATACGTTCTCGACCTTCCCGGTCGCGGACACGCTTCTCGCACGATCAATGAAGTAACGGTCAAGCCTGTGGCCGATGAAGAATTCTGGTTCGACATATGGCGCATGGGAGTGTGGCCACAGTGGAACGAAGGTATCCAGTTTCCGAAAGATTCGCTCAGTGTGTCGAATTTCTTTCGCCAGATGGTTCCCGACCTGAGCAATCACAAGCTTGATGTGACCGCACTCGATGCGATGGCGCAAAAAATAGGCGACCATATACTCGTAACCCACTCGGCCGGAGGATTCCCCGGATGGATGGCAGCTATGAACAACACTGAGGTTAGGGGTGTAGTCGCTCTCGAACCCGGAGGATTTGTATTCCCTGAAGGCGAAGTACCCGAAGCATTGCCCGGTCTTACAGGTGGACTTGCAGGGGTACCAGTGTCCGTGGATAAGTTCATGGAGCTTACACGTAAGCCGGTTGTGATATATTTCGGTGACTATATTCCGGAAGCCGGGGCCACTACATTGGGAGGTAGCAATTGGGAGGTGCGTTTGAAGATGGCTCGTGAATTTGTCGATGCCGTAAACCGTCACGGCGGTAATGCGACACTTGTCGAACTCCCGAAAATAGGGATCAAAGGCAATTCGCATTTTCTGATGCAGGAGCTCAACAACGATGTTATCGCCGCCCATGTTGCGCACTGGCTAACAAAAATGAGGTTATCATACTGAGTTACATTATAAATCCGACAAGCAGCCACGATAATATGCCAAACTTTTGTGTTATGATTATCGTGGCTTGATACTTAAATCACACTGAATATCATATCGGCGGAAATTTTTCTGTTTCTGTATCTATTACCCGAATTTTGTATAACACTATGGAGGCAAAGAGACTGTAATTTTGCATCAGCAAATTCTCAAACCAATACCAATAAATAATTAAACCTATCACAATTATGAACAAACTGCTTGGATGGAAAAGGCGCGTTTGATTGACCCCTTCGGGCACGCGGGACTGACCCCTTTGGGCGAAATAAGAATGACCCTTGCGGGCGAAATAAGAATGACCCCTGTCGAAGCATCGGCAGGGGAATTTTTTGTAGCTTTGAGACTCCTTGTCCTGGCACGGCGGGGATCAATCTCAAAAACTACAGAATATGATTGCAAAATCAAAAAACATCCTTCGATGTTACGCAGTCGGAATGGGAATAAAAGAGACGGCCAACACGTTTCACCTTTCCCGCAACACAGTGCGCAAGTACGTACGGCTTTTCATTTCAAGCGGCAAAACGACCGGACAGCTGCTTGAGCTTTCTGAAGAGCATCTCCGGGAGATGTTCGGATGCACGGAGTTCCGTCACCGCGAGCCGTCGCAACGTCAGCTGGAGTTGGACGCATTGATTCCGGGCTATGTCGCCAGGCTGTCACGCAAGGGAATGACAGTCCGCAAGCTTTTCAACGAGTACAGAAGCGAGCATCCCGACGGCTTTCAGGAGTCCGTGTTCAAACGCGCCATCCGGCAGTATCGTTTCCACACCACGGTCGTGGGCCACGTCGAGCACTACGCCGCCGACCAGATGTATGTCGACTTCGCCGGAGACAAGCTGGAGGTCGTGGACGAAATGACGGGAGAGGTCAAGAAAGCGGAAGTGTTCGTCGCCATCCTTCCGTTCAGCCACTACACGTACTGCGAGGCAGTGTGGTCGCAGCGTAAGGAAGATCTGATCAAAGCCTGCCAGAACGCGTTCGAATACTTCGGGGGCGTGACGGCCGCCATCGTGCCCGACAACCTGAAGGCGGCGGTAAAGACCAGCGACCGGAATGAGCCTGTGATCAACGAGGAGTTCGCGGCCTTTGCCGAGCATTACGGATGCGCCGTATATCCCGCACGAGTCCGCCATCCCAAAGACAAGGCCCTTGTCGAGAACGCCGTCAAGCTGCTCTACCAGTCGGTGTACCTTGACATAGAGGGGATGGTCTTCCCGTCTCTGGACGAGCTGAACACGGCAATCCACATATCGCTGCACGACTTCAATGAAAGGTTGATGGCAGGAAGGAATATGTCGCGTAAAGACATGTTCCTGCAGGGCGAAAAGGACTTCCTGCGTCCCCTTCCCGAAAAACCGTTTGTCATCAAGGAGCGAAAGCTGATGACCGTTGGCAAGAACTGTTATGTCTCCCTGTTCAAGCACCATTACAGCGTGCCGCGCGAGCATGTGGGCAAACGGGTGGTCATCCTTTATGACGCGGACACGGTTGAGATCTACTGCGGCCTCAATCTCGTGGCGACACACGACCGCTGCGACATACCCTACACATACTCATGGAAGAAGGAACACAACCTACCCGGTCATTACGGACCGTATGACAAGGATCTCGAGGAACTCTTCAGACGTGCCGCAGAGATCGACAACATCGTCCTTGACTACCTCCACGAAGTGGATGCCATGATGCAGTATCCTCCGAAATCCTTCAGCAGCTGCCGCGGCATACTGTCGCTGGAGAAGAAGTACGGCACGGACCGACTCGTGGCGGCGTGCGCCTGCGCGTCGATGAAGTCGGCATACGGCTATCAGGCGGTCAGAGAGATTCTTGAACAGGGAGATGATGCCGACTTCCTGCCCGATGAGGACGGTACTGTCTGTGGCCCAACGGCAGCAGTCTCCGCTCCGGTACACAAAAACATACGCGGCCGTGAATACTACAGCCGCAAAAACGAACCAAACAACAACAGTAATGGAAACAATAGATAAAACCGCACCGGCCACCCAGCAGCCGGACCAGAACACGACATCGCTGGACCTGATGAATCGCATGAAGATGCACGGAATGGCAGAGGCCTTCCGCGAAAGCCTTGCCGGAACAACCGCACAGTCAATGACTCCGGACTCCTTCCTCTCGATGCTGCTGCACCGAGAATGGGACTGGCGCGCGCAAGCCGCCGTAATGCGCCTGACAAAAAACGCGGCGTTCCGCTACAAGGCATATCTCGAGGAGATCGACTACGCCACAAACCGTGGTCTCGACCGCAACCAGACGGAACGTCTGGCGACACTCGACTTCGTCCACAACGGTCAGAACCTCTTCATCACCGGGTCTTCCGGAACCGGCAAGAGCTTCCTGGCATGCGCCCTGGGACACGAGGCATGCAAAAGGGGCATACGCACCCTGTATGCCAACGCCTCCAAGCTGCTCGGACAGCTCAAGGTCGCAAAAGTCAAGAACAGCCTCGAGTCCGAACTCAAGAAAATCGAACGCTCTCAGTTGCTCATCCTTGATGATCTCTTCCTTGTGCCGCTCGATGCAAAGGAGCGTCCAATCCTTCTCGACATCATCGAAGACCGCCACGAGCGCAAATCGATCATCATCACCTCCCAGTATCCGTCCTCTAGCTGGTACGACATGGTGGGTGACCCGACTGTGGCCGACGCCATCCTCGACCGCATAGTCCACTCGGCGCACTCAATCGAGCTGACCGGAGAAAGCATGCGCAAACTGAAGGCTAGGAAAGCCTGATGACACATCAAATGAGGTAAAATAACATTGACCCCCGCCGCCAGGACTTTTAAGGGGTCAATCTTATTTTGCCCGAGGGGTCAAATCCCGCGTGCCCGAAGGGGTCAATCAAACGCGCCTTTTCCATTGGATTCCTATTCGCTTTTATAGTGTTGGGATGTGGCACATCTTGCGCCAACGATGAACCGTCCCAGAAAGAAAACAGCAACAATACAGGCTATTTTGGCGGGAAGAAAACTCTCATAGCTTATTTCTCATGGGGCGGAACCACTCAACGTATGGCTCAGCAGATTCAGGACATAACCGGAGTGGACATTTTCCGCATCGAGCCGGTTGTGCCGTATCCGACTGATTATACTCCGTGTACGGAAGTCGCACTGGAGGAGAAAAACAGTAATGCCAGACCTGAAATCATGGGTCTTGTGGAAAATTGGGATGAATATGATGTGGTCTTTATCGGATGTCCGGTATGGTGGTGGACTACCCCGATGATTATACACACCTTTTGTGAGAGCTATGACTTCACAGGTAAGACAGTCGTCCCGTTTTGCACATACGCCGCCACTTATCGAGATGAGACGCTTGCTGAGATTGTGAACATCACTCCCGATGCTTCCCATCTTACCGGGGAAGGTCTGACAAGCGGGAATATCAACGCTCGGAGAATACAAGCATGGATTGACCTAATCAACGAGGAGTGGAATAACAATAATCCGACAGGTTCCGGCGATGCTGTGATGACCAGGAAAGTAAATCTTTGGGATAAGGGTAATATCCCGACGGTGACGCATGATGTGAACAATTCTGATGGGCCAGATTTCATTCCGAATCTCGAAGTGTTCACTGTCCCTGATGATGTCCGGCCCAAAGGAGCTGTCATGATTTGTCCGGGAGGAGCTTTCATATTCCGCAGTATGCAGAATGAGGGTTATGACATCGCCGATATGCTTACCTCGATGGGGTATCAATGTTTTGTTGTCAATTACCGCATCAACCCTTACACTATGCAGGAGAGCGCGACTGACCTTCAACGTGGTATACGATACGTCAAAGCCCATGCCGACGAATACCGTATAAACCCCGATGATATCGCATTGGTCGGCTTTTCGGCGGGGGGAATACTTAATGGCGAGGTACTGTTGAATTGGCGAGACCTGAAAAACGGGACCGCGCTTGATAACGCATACATTCCGGATGAGCTCGACAAAGTGCCGGTCGATGCGTGTGCGGTCGGTATGATTTACTCATTCTATGGACGATTAAGTGTGTCGATGAACAATATCGAGACTCTCCGCAACGCCAATCTGCCACCGGCTTTCTATTGCTGGGGCACAAGAGACGGGTTTGCCGCACAGTTCACCCAAAACGCCAATGCTGTCGAACAGGCAGGCTGTCGGGTAGAGCGGAAAATACTTCGGAATTATCCTCACGGATATGGGACTGGAGGAAGCTATGATGTCTGGGGACGTGATTTTGACATATTCCTGACCGGCATAATGACGGGAAATTCCGCAATAAACAATATTGAGCGAGACATCATAAGTATGTCTGACAAGGAAGAGGTATATGACCTGTCAGGGCGGAAAGTTCCCGCCGATACTGCGAACAATGGTGTCTATATAGTGAGAAGAGGACGTGAGGTTTCGAAAATATCAAGACGATAAATATGGAGTACAGGACATTAGGATTAAGCGGATTGCGGGTGTCTGCGGTCGGTCTCGGGTGTATGGGTATGAGCCACGGATATGGTCTCCCCGCAGATAAGCATGAAATGGCACGCCTGCTCGAAGATGCCGCAGATATGGGTTATACTCTTTTTGATACCGCTGAGATATACGGAACGGTTGATGATCCCCATGCCAATGAAGAGCTTCTTGGCGAAGCGCTACACAAATACCGCAACAATATTGTGATTGCGACAAAATTCGGACTTTCATTTGACGATCCGGATGGTATCGGCCCTCACCCGCTCATTCCGGACTCAAGCCCGGAGGCAATCCGTCGTTCCATTGAAGGCTCATTACGACGCCTGCGCACGGATCATATCGATTTGTACTATCAGCATAGGATAGACCGTGAGATAGAGCCGGAAGTTGTGGCGCAAGTGATGCGGGATCTTATCACGGAGGGTAAGATTCTTCACTGGGGTATCTCAGAAGCAAACGAAGATTACCTGCGCCGGGCTCATGCCGTGTGTCGTGTAACAGCCGTGCAGAACCGATATTCTATGATGGCTAGATGGCATGAGTCGCTTTTCCCGACGCTCGAAGAACTTGGCATTGGCTTTGTGGCATTCTCGCCACTTGCCGACGGACTGCTGACCACAAACTACGATGTCTCCTCCAACTTTGACCCCCATTCCGATTATCGGGCCGCTATGCCACAGTTCCAGAAAGAAAGTTTCGATCGGAATCAGGAATTGCTCCAATACATCCTGCATCTTGCCGATGAACATCACGCCACTCCGTCGCAGATATCTCTCGCGTGGATGCTCTGCAAGAAGCCGTGGATTGTTCCGATTCCGGGGACGAGACACCTTTGCCGGCTCAAAGAGAATGCGGGAGCGTCTGATGTAAGACTTTCCCATGAGGAAATACTCAACATCGACCACACTCTCGACACGATTCCTATGAGCGAAGTGTTTGGCGGTTCAAAAATAGTGAAGCCACATACTGTAAATTAAACTGAAAGTAAGAAATTTTCAGGAGCAATGATATTGTCCGAACTTCATTAGACCAAAGCATATATGAGCCATAGCCTTATGTTATTGTCGGTATCTGTTTCCATTATTTCGGTTATTGCATTCTGCGCTTCAACATCATACGGAGGGGAAGTGTTAGATGTGGTGCAAGCCGGGAAGCATACCGCACCGGTTTATGAAAGGGAAAACGATATGGACAAATACAATCACCTGACAACTGACAACACTGTCGCCGACGTAGTAAACAATCGGGCCTTCAAGGGATTCGGGCAATATATCCTTCCCCTGGAGTGGCGTTACGATCCGGAGATGAAATTGAGAAATATCCCCTCTCTTCTCCCCTATCACAATTATGTGGATGCAAGTCGCGCCGTCGGTTATATAAATGACATGATTGATATGGTTGCCAGGGGCAATAAGTTGTACTATCCCCTTGGGCGCAAAGACGCAGGGCTGTTCTTTTTCCCGGGTAGACCGTATGCTCCTTTTGCTGTAATCTGTCCTGGCGGAGGTTTCTCATACGTCGGCTCCATCCACGAGGGTTTTCCTCTTGCGATGTCTTTAAGCAAAAAAGGGTATAATGCGTTTGTGATTCAATACAATGTGGCCCGTGGAGCGCAAAGCGCGGTGGAAGATTTGGCAGCCGGCATCGATTTTATTTTCAAGCATGCATCCGAACTGAAAGTCAGCACAAATGATTATTCGGTATGGGGTGGCTCGGCCGGTGCGCGAATGGCTGCATATATCGGCTCTTACACCCCTGCGGCTTTCGGTGGCGTTGTCAATGCGCGGCCAGCCACAGTAGTCATGGGCTATACCGGGCACTCGGAATATACAAGGCAAGATCCTCCGACCTATGTGGTAATCGGAGCCAATGACGGAATCGCAAGTCCGGCATTAATGCGTCGTCGTGTGGAGGCGCTGAAAGCTATCGGTATAGACTCCGAGTTCCATCTGTTTCCTAATCTGCACCATGGATTCGGGCTTGGAACCGGGACAAGTGCTGACGGATGGATTGACGGAGCCGTGAAATTCTGGGAAAGGCATATGAGTCCATCCCCCAAAACGCAATAAACCAATCAAAACAACAAATATGACAATTAGCAAGTATGTAGCAGGTACGGTCTGTGCATTATTTTGTTCATTGGCTGTATCGTCTCAAAAAACAAATGATATGAATAACAAACCTATTTTCCAAGATGTCGCCGTCGAAGATGTCCTCTCATTCAAGGGCAATCCTTACGGACTGGTGTATGACAACGCCATTATGGCTAACGAGCCGGGCAAAGTGAACATCCACCCTATCGCATATGACCTCAATGGTCTCCGCATCGCCGCGAATGTCTATACTCCGGCTGATTATGCCCCTGCTAAGAAATATCCGGCTCTCGTTGTGGCTCATCCCAACGGTGGGGTGAAAGAGCAGGTGGCCGGCAACTATGCGCAGATAATGGCCGGAAAGGGCTATATCACGCTCGCTTTTGATGCGGCCTATCAGGGTGCCAGCGGAGGTGAACCACGCAACACCGACAAACCCGCCAACCGAGTGGAGGACATACACCGCGCCGCCGACATTCTTGCCACATATCCGGGTGTAGATCCTGATCGGATGGGTATTCTCGGTATCTGTGGGGGCGGAGGATATACTGCCAAGGCTGCCCAGACCGACAAACGCTTCAAGGCGGTGGCAACCCTCAGCCTGTTCAATTCGGGTGCTGTTCGACGCAATGGCTTCATAGATTCCCAAATCAATGAGATACAGCAACGTCTTGCCGATGCCTGTGCCGCCCGACAAAAAGAGGCCGAAGGCGGCGAGATTGAATATGTCGGCGACATGAGCGGCATCACGCCCGAACAGGCGGCCAAACTTCCCTTCGACCTTTACCGCGAGGGATATGACTACTATATGGTCAACTACCGTCATCCGAACTCAACTTTCCGCTACACAAAAAGCAGCCTTATCGACCTCATGGACTGGGACGCCTCCGAGGAAATGTATCTTATCAATAAGCCCCTTCTTATGATTGCCGGGAGCAACGCCGACACTCTTTATATGACGGAGCAATGCTTCAGCAAAGCATCCGGGACTGACGATAAGGAGATGTTTCTCATTCCAGGCGCCACCCACATACAGACCTACTATGTTCCGGAATATGTCACCCAGATAAGCGACAAGCTCACTGAATTCTTCGATAAGAAACTTTGACATATGAAGATTATCAAGACTATCATAGCTGCCATGGCATGCGCGCTGTCTCTCACTGCGTGTGCTTCAAAGACAACGACAGACAGCGATGCCGGGCAGCCTCAAAACGAGAATGAAATGAAATCAGTAATCATATATTTCACCCATTCAGGCAACACAGAACTGGCCGCCAAAGAAGTTGCCGCCGTCACCGGCGCAAAAATGATTCGTTTGATGCCGGAGCAGCCCTATTCATCAGAAGATGTGGATTGGGTCAATGAGCAGTCACGCTGCACCCAAGAACATCTCAATCAATCTCTCCGACCTGCCATTAAACCCATTGATGTCAATTTTGCTAACATTGACACGGTTTTTATCGGTTTCCCGATTTGGTGGCATGAAGAACCTGCCGTCATCCGCACATTGCTTGACAACTACCATTCCCAACTCAAAGGCAAGGTACTGTATCCGTTCTGCACCTCCTACGAAAGTCCGATGTCAGAAGCCGATGCCACTTTAAGGAAAGGTTATCCAGATTTTGACTGGAAGACCGGCCTCCGTCTCCCTGTCTCCCCCGACCAGATTAAAGCCTGGATTGAACAATAAGAGCGTGTTTAAAAAACAAATGTGAATGAGAAATGGGCATCCTGTAGATTCTCGTTTTTCATTCACATTTGTTTTTTAAGCACGCTCTTAATTCTTTTGTTATGATTTGCTGAATATTTGAGACTCTGAATGAATGCACATTAAGAAAAAACAACTAACTTTGTAATGAGACAGGCTATTGTAGATTCGATATAGTTGTCTGATGGGAAAATATCTACAAAAAACAAGCCTTTGACATAAAAATGGAGTATAAAATAATTAACAAGGCATGAAACTCATTCAATTCCTTTTGTTTCTATTATGCTCAATCCCGGTTTTTGCGACTCCTGTTACCCCGGATGCTGCATTGAAGAGATTGCGAGCTCAGAATATGTCCCGAGCTACAGGATCTCTCCAGACATCACATTTCAGAATTTCTAAAATTATGACTGACAGTTGCGGCAACAACACTGTTTATCTTTTTGATTCTAAAGACGGTTTTGTTGTTACTCCTGCAGATGATGCATTTCCTGCATTGCTGGGATATGGCGATGGCCAAATATATGATTCTACCGATAATCTCCCAATAGGATTTAACGAGTGGTTGCAATATATGAGCCGATGGATTTCAGAAGTCCCCGTTGATGAAAACGAATATACTGTCGGTTATTCTGTAGGGGATGCAATCGCCCCACTTTGTATGACTACATGGGGACAAGGAGAACCATTCAATCTGGAGTGTCCGGAATATAATGGAGTGAGGTGTCTTTCGGGATGCGTGGCTACAGCAATGGCTCAGGTGATGAAATATCACAACTGGCCACTACAAGGTAAAGGAGAGCTGACATACCGTGCCGAAAAAATAGGGACAGATATCCATACCGATTTCTCTCAATATACGCTTGACTGGGAAAATATGCTCTGTGACTACTCCGCATCTTCCGCTACCGAACAACAGAGACAAGCCGTGGCCCATTTGCTGCGTGGTTTGGGGGGAAGTGTGCGTATGAACTATTTCCCGGCGGCTTCCGGTGCCGATATCAACGATGCCACTCAAGCTCTGCTGAAATATTGGGATTACAGCGACGATATCAGATATATTCGCCGTAGCTGGTTCACGCTTCGTAGCTGGTCTCAGTTGCTCTACGATGCCTTGAAGAATTATGGCCCGATATTGTACGGAGGCTTTTCGGTTTCATCCGCCCATGCGTTCGTTTGCGACGGCTATGATGGCGAAGGGTTGTTCCATTTCAACTGGGGATGGGACGGCAAGGCTGACGGGTACTTTGCCATTGACTTCCTTAACCCTGTTGTAGAGGATGAACCATGGAAAACGGGCTATAACGGTAGTCAGAGTGCCTTGTTGAACATTCATCCCCGTTCGCCGGAAAATCCCGGAATACACTCCTATACAGTGTGGCTTGATTCATACTATATCGACCCTGCAACACAATACGGGGATGAAGCGCCACATACCTTGCATCCTGGCGACAGCTTCAAGATGAGGGGTGAATGTGTAAACTACGGTCCGTTTGTAATTCCTGCCGGTTCAAAATTCGCTACCGTGTTCAAATCCATTTATGACGGAACGGCAGTTCCATCCAACATTGTAGAACTTAAATCTGAACTGAAAATTTACGGCAGTTTTGACAGTGAAATGAAAATTGTTCCTGAAGGATTGTCTGACGGACTCTATTCAATCGAAAACGATTTTTATATCAGTCCTTCAGGCTGGGGGCATGGAATCCTTATGCCCGGTTCTACACGATATTGCGCTTTGGTGGAAAACAACGGCTCCGATATTCGGTTTATTGAATCCATATTTCCACCAGAAATAGAGGACGTAGACTTTCCGGATCAATTTGACCTAAACTCATCGAATGTGTTTCATGCAACCATATCCAATTACATACCTCGAAAACTTGAGCGTCCCGTGCGCGTCGAGCTTATACAGGATGGGATAGTGAAGGGATGGTCTCCATCGGTTAATGCTTCTTTAGAACCGGAAGGGACAATTGACTTGGAATTGAGAGCCGATAATTGGATTTGGGAAGAGGAAAGCAATTCCCATATCGGTGAGTATGTCTTATGTCTGAGTATCCGCAATACCTATGGAGATATATGGATACCAATGGGACAAGGTAAAAAGGTAACAGTCTCAGACTCCGCCGGTATAGATGCAGTCAAAGTAGATGACATTTCAGATGATGCAACATACGACTTGTACGGAAGGAGAATATCGGATGATGTTAATGCTTTATCTTCTGGACTCTATATCAGACAGCATAACGGTGTCGTTTCAAAAATCGCCATTCCATTCAGGTAGAGTTTTTTGATAACTCCAGCAAACAACAAGATTTTCTCTGCTTTAAAACCAATTAAATTTTTCCCAAACAATATAGTTCCGCATATTTGGAATATGCTCACACCGTCAATCGTAAGATTGCCCGAATTTCATCTAAGACCTCAGGGCTTTGAAGTACATCTATTTTTCGAGGCTGATAATTTACGGCGGTGGGTGCTATTTGGCCTGCTTTCAGAATCAGTTGAAGTTTCTCCGGCTCAACCAGTCTGGAAGAAAAAGAGCGCACGACCAGTGCGCTCTTACAGGTTCGAGAAAGTCGCCCATGTTTTACTGGTGGAAGATTTTGGCGACAATCTCCCATTTGCCGTCCATCTTGACGAGCGAATGGAAGTCAGTGAATCCGAGGCCGTGCCAGTCTTCGAGAACCACACGGACTGTAGCAGCGGTGCCGACTACCTCCATAACGTCCACTTCATACTTGGTTTCAGGAGCTGCGCCAAGCTGAGAGACTGCGGCATACAGAGCGTCAATACTCCCGGCGCAAAGTTCGCCGTTGAGGTAACCGTACATGATTGCGTCTTTGTGGAATGCTTTCTTGGCGAGTTCGACATCGCCGGTGGCGCAACCGTTGACATACCGCATAACCACGTCCTTGATTTCTTGATAATCTTTAATCATATTATTTATTTCATATTATTATTGATTGTATTTGAGCTCTGATTATAGGCTTTTGCCACACATTTCCACTCCCCGTTGAGTTTCAGGAGCAGAAGAAAGTCGGAGAAGTCGATTCGTCCTCCCCAGCCTTCTTCAAGAACGCGGACCACGGCAACCGTTTCTTCGACAGCAAGCACGTCGATTCGCGCCTTGAAGTTGTCGCCTGCGCCGACTGTGTCAACATTGTGGTAAAACTGTTCTATGGAGCCATGCTCAAGTACACCGTCAAGAATTCCGAACAACACGGCATCTTCGGTGAAAAGAGTCTTTGCATATGTACTATTACCCTCGGCAACACTACGCACGAAGTTCTCGGCGGCTTTAGCCACTACATCGTATTCTTTGATATTGTCCCTCATGTTGATTATTGATTTGATTTTCTGACTGCAAAATTACTATGGTAATCGCCACAAAACAAGTACCGAAAAATTATTCGCATATGGAATAATTTTTCGGTATTCTGATTTTCAGCAATATTCACTAACTTTGCACTAAAAATATTTTATATGGCATACGAAAAGAAAATACCCGTGGATCTTGATTGCCCTCTTAGGTTGACAATGAGCCTCATAGAATCGAAATGGAAATCGTGTATTCTTGACGAACTACGCTCTGGTGAAGCAATGCGACCAAGCGAAATACATAAATGTCTGCCTGAAGCGGCACCTCGCGTACTTGACATTCAACTCAAAGAGATGGTAGAAGACGGTCTGGTGGCCAAAACCATTTACCCAGAACTACCTCCCCGCTCAGAATATCAGATTACGGAACTTGGCAAATCCCTGTTACCGATAATCAATCAGATGCTCCGTTGAGGAGAAGAACATTTTGAAATCTTTAAGAAGAAATATGGCAGTAAAAATTAAACTGTTTTTATCGCACAAATAGAACACCACACTCTGTTAGCCTGCGCTGGAGGAATTGGGGTCAAGCCGAAAATACGGTGCATGAATTTTGGGGAAAGTGTTAAATTTGTGGGATGAAAACCAGTGAAGCATTTTGGCATTTTTTACCGGCAGGCTTGGATGAGCTGTTTGAGATGGTCAGGTTTGAGAAGACAGACCAGGCATATGACATCAGGCTTGACGAGAAGAAGCTGTCCGATGAGGATTCCCGTAATCCCAACATTGTAGCCCGCGGATACACGGATTATGTAACAATACAGGATTATCCCTTGCGGGGCAGACCCGTTTACCTGCACATGCGCAAGAACAAATGGTGGGACAGGAAGACCAACGGGATATTCTCCTACAACCTTGAGCTTCCCAACGAGGAGGGGACACGACTCAGTGCCGAGTTCGTGGCTTTTTTAAAAGACGAAGGTGGAGACGACGGCTCTGTCGATTAGACACATAGCGCAGATGTACTGCGTAAACGGCAAATATTTTGCCGAACTGTACCGCAATAAGCTGAGCGGTTATGCCGGATGGTGCGAGACCGAACTCGGCTGCGGCTTCTACTTCAACGCTGACAACATCGGGCCGTACATGAGCCTTGACGAGACCTGTCTGAGCAACGGCGAGGTATGGACTTTCCTGACCAACAAGGACGGTCACGGTGGCCATGGGACGCTGGCGGCGGCCATCCCCGGCACAAAGAGCGACGGGATAATCCCGATCCTCGTCGGAGCCATGGGGAAATCGGTCAGACGCCGGGTGAAGGAGGTGACGTGCGACCTGTCGCCGTCGATGATGCTCATTGCCGCCGAGGTTTTCTGTAACGCCCACGTTGTCAACGACCGCTTCCATGTGCAGCAGGTTTACAATGAGGCTGTTGATGAGATACGCATAGACATACGCCGTCAGCTCATCGCCGAAGAAAACAACCGGGACAGATCGATTCCGCCAGTGACATACTCAAACGGCGAGACCATGCGTCAGATACTCGCCCGCAGCAAGCACACGCTTATGATGTCGCAGAACAAATGGACTGACATACAGCGGCATCGCGCGAACATTCTGTTCAAGCACTATCCGATACTGAAAGTCGCATACCACCTCGCCATGGAACTGCGCCAGATCTTCAACGCGGAGATATCACCGACCAAAGCAATGGGGCGGATGAACAAGTGGTATGAAAAGGTAATGGCATTGGGCAACAACAACTTCCGCTCTGTCATCAAGACGTTCAGGAACGATGCCCCGACTATCCTCAATTATTTCCGTCGGCGAGCCACAAACGCCTATGCCGAAGCCTTCAACTCCAAGGTGAAAATCTTCCGCTCGCAGATGCGAGGAGTCCGCGACCGCGATTTCTTAATCTTCCGACTCGTCAAGCTATACGCCTGAAATTTTAACATTTTATGTGCTCCAATTTAACAGATGCACCGTATTTTCGGCTTGACCCTCTTTTCTTGGTCTGATTTCGGTCCTGAATCGAAAGGATTAGATACGAAAAAACCTCAGAACTATTTGATAGTCTGAGGTTTGTCTTGTTTGGACTGATTTCAGTCCGAGGTTACAAGTGGAGATGGAGGGACTTGTTCCTTATGCTCCAAATGCGTTTATATCAGCAACTTGCAAAATCGGAATTTTGCTGTGCCACTAATTTGCAACCTAATTTTACGAACCCCGTCCCGCCTCTTGCAGCACGGCTTTTGTTAGTTCATTTATAATGCAAATATAATGCTTTTACCGCTATCCGGCAAGGCCGAAGGTTCGTTTTAGATAATTTTATGACCGGTTGTTAAAAACAATATATCCGTTTTCAGACACTTTTCCAACGGTTGATGCGCTCCCTGATTTCAGCCTTCGGGAGTCGGGCGTTGATGGCGAATAATTCTTCAAGTCGGTCTGCTGCCATTGATGTCGATATGATGTCATGCCTGACCAATTCATCGAATATAAAGAGGATGCCATGCACCTCGATTGACTGTTCTTCGGCATAGCGTCTAAGCCGTCGGTCGCCCGTCAACATTGGTACGTTATGTTTTCTTGCGAAATAGCATACCGAGCAATCGGGTATGGAGAGATTGCCGGAAACTGACGAGTGTTCCTCAACAATTTCAATCACTTCATCAGAAGTGAATCCATCGACGGATATTTCCCCTCGGGCAACAAGTTCATCAAAAATTCTTCGCTGGTCGGCATCTGCAATTTCTGCCACCACGAAATCCACAGTGTGAATCTCGTAAGGCAACCGGCACATTTCTTCCAACAGACCTACCGAATGGAGGTCAATGAAGATATTTGTATCGTTGACTAATATCTTCATCGTTTATACAAGCTGGAGTTGTGATCTCACTCTGTCAACAGAGGTGTTGAGAAGCGACGCCGCCTTCGACAGCGAGATAATCTCATCGGCAACCGCACGATATACCATCCTGACAAATCGGCCTGAGGTCTCCGAGATAAAAAGCGACTTCCCAACTATCGCGTTGAAGTCCGGGAAGATCTTTTTCTTTTTCAGATACCCTTCATATCTCCTTCCGGTTATTACTCCGAGGTCTTTCAGCGACTGCATGATAATGTCTATCGAGGCGCCATACTGTTTCTGAATATCGCTTAATTCAGCCAATGAGATGTCATGGCGCGTATTGCCGAGGCGTCCTTTCAGCACCGATGACGGCACCAGCATTTCCGAGGCAAACACATTGCACAGGTGTTCAATCTCCTTTATATCATATCCTGCGGGAAGTCCTATAATAAGATGTCCGAGTTCGTGGAGCAGCGTAAAACGCTTCTCCTCCGAAGGCAGATTCCGGTTTACGACAATTACAGGTATGTTGTCGTTGGCATAGCCGCTGAGACCTCCGAATGACTTGTTTTCGGAAATCTCGATAATCTTTATGCCGTTATCTTCAAATACCTCTATCACGTTTGAAATGCCGTCAAGCCCAAGTCCGAGCTTAGACCGCACATCACCGGCATATCTTCTTACATCGTCGGCATTCTCCACCTCTCTTTTTTCAAGGGTGAAATCAGTTCTGATTCCGCATAATTCCTCGATTTCGAGGTATCTTTCCAATTCCTCCCTGACTTTTTCGCGTATTGATGAGACTGCACGTTCCGATACCCCTGTCTTCTTGTTGAACATTATCTTGTCAACGGCAACGGTAAACGGACGGAAGAAATAATCCGGTTTCACTCCCAACGCCATACTGAAGGCTATCAGCATCCGACTGTCAGGCATGGTCTGTCCCTTCTCGTACTTATTTATGGCCTGACGGGTTACGGCGGGCTGAACCTGTTTCCCAAGTTCATCCATCGTAAGTCCTTTGATAAGGCGGGCTTGATTCAGTCGACGCCCGAATATGTTGTCTGAGTCTTTAGTCATATTGGATAATCTTTTTAGTTGACAAAGTTACAAAATATTTCTCACTTGTAAACCATACAAGAGCATAAAAAGTTTAGATAATCCGTCAAGGTGTCCGGCAAGAGGCTGAGCGGACTGCCGTGTTTGCGGCGTGATGCCGTCGGAAGGTGACGGTGGACGAGCCACTGACACCTTACGACCGCATCCGCCTATGGGCAACGGCGGAACACCGAGAACCGGCAACGCCTCCGAGGTCTGCATCGAAGACGCTGCTTGCCTCTGAGACTTCTTGCAGTTCCTCCGTGTTCTTTATCGCCGTTGCCTGATAAGGATTTTATCGTCCGCTCAACCACTTGCCGTCCTGAGACTGCGCCACTCGGCATAGAGTGTGTCCGTCATCCTTTCTGCGTTGTCTGACTGCCACAGCCTATGCAGGTCGTATCGCTCTGTACCATTTTTACAATCAATCAGTAAATAAATTTATTTTCAGTGGGGAATTTATTTTCATAGATGATTATGTGACTGCCCGTTTTCACCGTCCCGGAGTCGTGGCTCCTGTTCATTGTCCAATCAGCCAGCGATTTCACTTGCTTGCCATAGCTTAACGTGTGGCGAAGGGGATATTCTTTTGGCTTTGGTATGAAAAATCTCCAGACACAAAATGGTATTTGCCTCCGCTGGCTCCGGCGAATACTTCATTTTGCACTCGTATTTTTAATCCCAAGGCCGAACATCCCCTCTTTCCCGCCACACGCCCTTTGGGTGTCAAGCAAGCGAAACCGATGGTGATATACAAATAAAAAAACGTCGCAACGATGAAAACGAACAGCCACATAAATAGTCAAGGCAAAGCTTCAAGCCTCAGGTTCAACCAAATAAAAAGAACAATCCTTTGGTTGGCAGGGATATTCGGAGCAATAATAGGTCTGACCTTGTGGGCTTTCCTCCGACCGATATTCCGAGGCATTGGTTGGGTAATATCAATCATCAGCGCACTTGTGATAATCTATTGGATATTAACTTTCTAAAAACATACGACTATGAAATCATCTGAAAATTTTATCGAGGCTATCCGTCAGTATCTTGACAGCCGTGCAGCGAGCGACAATCTGTTTGCTATCCGCTATGCCTCGCCGACCAAATCCGTAGCCGAGTGCTGCCAGTACATACTCAACGAAGTCAAGCGTCAAGGAGTGTCGGTTCTGACCAACGATGAGGTATATTCTCTTGCAACTCATTATTGGGATGGTGATTGCACCGCAGAGGAAATCGGCAAACTCATCAACTGTAAAGTGGTAATCTCCAAAGAGCAGCTGACCGAGGAGGACAAAGCCGAACTCAAAGAGCAGGCTATGGAGCAGTATAAGCAGGAGCAACTCCGAGAAATCAGACGTCGGTCAGCACCGAAGGCTCAACCCAAGCCGACCGTCAACGCTCCCAAAGCCGGAGAGGAAATCAATGTTCAACCCAGTCTTTTCGACCTCTAAAACTCCAAGAAGATGAAACCTCGCAATCTCAAAGAAAAACATATAGTGGAACTGAACGGGCGACTTCGCCCGCTCACCACTCCCCAAATGAATTGGGCACTCAATTCAACCATCAACCATTACGGCTATCGGCTGAAATCCGGAATGTGTACCTGTATGAAATGCGGTCGCGAGTGGCTGGAGACAAGGAACGGAATGTGCCTATGCCCCGAATGTGGAACTCGCATTGAAATCAAGGACACCAAAGAGCGAGTAATCCGCGACAAGTCCTATTTCAACGTAATCACCACTATGGAGGGTTATCAGGTAGTGAGGATGTTCCTGATGATAGTGGAAATGCACAAGGGAATGAAGGCTAACCCCGCCTATCTTGAAATCGGCAGTTATTGGATTGACAGCAATGGCAAGACTACCGTGGTAGGTTTGCAGAGGACATTGGGACACTATATCGACTGTTTCGCCTTTGGTTCTCCGTTGGAGATAAGACGTGACAATGAAGCCTTCCAGCGCATATCCGATGAATGGGTATATCCCCGCATCAAGGTAACGGACACCATCAAACGCAATGGCTTCAAAGGGAGTTGCCACTATATCCACCCCGTGACTATGTTTCAAGAGTTACTAACTAACTCAAAGGCGGAAACGCTGATGAAAGCCAATGAGATAGAATTGCTCCGATACCTATGTGCAAGACCAACCTACAAGGCGGACATCGACACCTATTGGAACACCATCAAGATAGCCAACCGCAACGGCTACAAGGTAACGGACTCGCAGATGTGGATGGACTACATCAATATGTTGGAGCGTTGTGGCAAGGACATACAATCTCCAAAGTACATCTGCCCCGCCAATCTCAAAGAGGCTCACGACCATTACGTCAAGAAAGCACGTGAGATAGAAGCCAAAGCCAAGCGAGCCGAGGACATCCGCAAAGCCCAGGAACGAGAGGCGAGTTTCAAGGAACAGAAAGAGAAATTCTTCGGCATCCGCATCAATGACGGAGAGATTGAGGTCAAGGTATTGGAGAGCGTTGAGGAATACCGGCAGGAAGCCGAAAGTCAGCACATCTGTCTGTTCAGCGCAGCCTACGACCAGCGTGAGGACAGCCTTATCTTCTCAGCGAGGATAGACGGCAGGATAATCGAGACCATCGAGGTTGACCTCCGCACCCTCAGAGTGGTTCAGTCAAGAGGCGTATGCAACAAGAACACCGCCTACCACGACCGCATAATCAACCTCATCAACGCCAATGCCCACCTCATCAAAGAAAGAATAACAGCATAAGATGTTTTTCATAGTCAGAACGGAGCGACCTCGCGATGAAGTCGCTCCATTCATTTTTGCCAAAAATTTCGGCCGCAACAGGCGGCGAAGGAGAATTTTTCTGTTATATGGAATTGATTACATCCTGTAACTTGCCGAGAAAACCGGCGGCATGGGCACCGTCCATCTGGGTGTGATGGAATTGGGACGATACAATGAGCCGAGTTTTGAAGAAATCTTTGCGGTAGCGACCCCATATTAGGAAAGGATTGTTGAAGATGCCGCTATACATTCCGACGGCTCCGTCAATGTCGTATTGCGCCAGTGCTGATGTGCCTATCACCATGCTGTCGGTGATGTCATGGTTCTCGCAGGTGTCTGCCACCTGACCGGTCAGACGCAGATAATCGTTGTTGAAGGTGTTGAGGCTATCGGAATAGTGTATGTCGCAGGAACTGACTTCGCCTTTACGATTTAGCACAATGGTATTCACGGCTATCGAGTCATAATGAATCAGTTTGTCGCCGACAGGAAGCATATAAAACTCCTTGACCTGCGAGGCGGCACGACCTATGCACCAACACATCAGCATATTGAATTTCAGCCCACGCCGCCGACTGATACGGCGCAGCCGGGTCACATCGAGCGTCTTGAACAGCGTCACCATCGGCATCGGAGCCTTCATCCACGCCTCGAATGCGTAGGCGCGGGTTGTTTCCTTCGGATTGACTTCTTGCATCATCTTTTTTGATGCAAAATTATCACTTCGCTTTCAGCCCGGATAGAAGAAAAGGGACATTTATACCGGAACGGTATATAAATCGGAGTATGGTGTTTGGTATTCAGCCAGTTGCTTGGGTGTAATGCCGCTGAACTGCCGAAATTCGCGGATGAAATGTGACTGGTCGGCGTAGCCGGTGGCATAGGCAATGCCCGTATAATCGCGTGAACCGAGCTGCATCATTCTCAAAGCCCGCTGAAACCGGACTATTCGTCCATATTCCTTTGGATTCATACCGACACATTCACGGAACAATCGCTCGAACTGTCTCTTGCCGAGACAGGCGATTTTAGCAAGGGTCTCAACAGAGGCCGACGTAGAATGTAACATGATTGATAGTGCTGCTCTGATTCTGTCAATATTCCATGAATGGTTTATTCTTGACAAGAGCCATTGCTCTATAAGAGATATGGCATTGTGAGCATCCGAACATTCAAGGGCTCTCCCGGCGAGCAAATTGAGATGTTTGTTTTCTATGTCATATCCGGAAATCTCAAGGTTATAGAAAGCCGATGGCGGGGTGTCGATAAACATTCCGATAGTATGTGGATAGAACACGGCAACTATCATTCCCAGATTGCCGTTGGACTGAATGTGCGCCGGGAAATTCACCTGCCCGCTGATTGTAAACCGGCTTTGATTCTCACCTAATTCCGGAATATACGGACACGAGCCTCGATGAAAAATAATCTGAGGACAACCGATGGGAAAGGTCAGGACGCTGAAAGGCTCTTCACTCTTCAGTATCCAATAGTAGCGCACATACGGATGCAGTTCCTTTTTCGGTCGGATTATCTTCATGTCACTTTTTTTTGTGCGTATATAATTCCCTTTTATCTCACAACGTGCCCTGAATGTCCGAAGATAAATTCCGATGATTCATTTACAGCGTGATAGAATGCTGTAGGCTGTCCGGTAACCGTGATGAACAAATGGACAGAGTCTGGAACAAGAACGTATTTAAGTTCTACTCCAAGACGTTTCAGCCGGTCTGCGAAGTCTGCGCCCTGACATCGGAGAATATCACGCTCAGCCGCAACAAGTAATGTTGAAGGCAGTTTGACAAGGGCTTTGTCCGCAGCCTCGGCGGGAGATACTAACGGATTATGTGAATCGGTAGTATATGCTTCATTGAAAGCATCCATCAGTTCACTGTCAAGCCCGAATCCTTTTCCGAACCGTTTCCATGATTCCGAGTTGTCTGCATAGGCTTTTGTAACAGGATAAAATGCAATCAGGGTGTTGAATGTGTTTTCCGGGAAACTCAATGCTGTGGCTATGGCAAGATTGCCGCCGGAACTGTCGCCGCCTATAGAAATGCCACTACATTTCCATTCCGCCATTTTATCAAATGCCAATCTCACTGCCGCTATACAGTCGTTTAGTCCTTCGGGGAAAGGATGTTCAGGAGCAAGCCTGTAATCTACGGCAAGCACGGCTATTCCTTTTTCGGCCATGGCTGCACAATATCGGGAACAACTGTTTATGCTACCGATAACCCAGCCGCCCCCGTGGAAATAGACAAGCAAAGGTATCGTGTCGTTGTCATAACGACTGCTCCTGAACAGGGTCAAACCTTCGCCAATATCAGTCCGTGAGATACCTTCGGGCATCTTGACCGCTATATTCCGGGCGTTTCTTACATTGAGAAGCAGGTCGTTCTCGCCTGATATTGCCTTGCGAATCGCTTCTGTCTGGCGTTCTTGCAGTTTTTCCGGCATCCCGGCAAGAAATGAGTCTGCTTCGATGCGCTCAGGATTCTTTTTACATCCGGGATTTTGGGAATATAGTGGATAAGCACACCATGTCACAAGTATAACAATAAGCAATCGATTGAATTTTAATATTGAAATCATCAGACTAAATATAATAGACTTTATTAAAAGAAGTATTTGCTGGTTCCCATTGCCATCCATCCGATTATCAAATAGACAGAGGCATATATGATAAACCACACTTCCTTAATATCGAAGAATAGCCATATCCCCGAAAGAAAAGCGATGGATGATACCAAAGGTAGTTTCCACATTTGACGAATATTCCTGCCGCAACGGAATCCAAGTATGGCGGAATATATCGGATTGACAATGAAAAACAATATCATGCACAATGCCATTCCCGAACATTCCGAGGCGAGTCGAGCCACAGCAAACGGCAATGCGAACATAACAACTATCGTTATGGCAATCCAAATTATGATTATTTTGCGACTTTCCACGGTAGTATGTGATTTTAGCGGTAAAATAAACCTATTATTTCTTTCGGGATTTCGGGAAAGGGAGTTCTTCCCACACTGTTTCTATTACTTTCAGCGTCTTATGTCTGTCCTTGAAGTCAAGAATATATCCCTCCTTTCCTCCCACGTAGGCGCAGCCGGTCTCCGCATCAGCCATCATTTCAGCGATGCCGGGCAGCTTTTTTACAAATGCCGTATTGTCGCAAGCCGTTATCACACATTTGCCATTTACGTAAATGACATAATCACCCATCATCTTGCGGCTGTGCACTTCTCCAAGAGGTGCAAGCACATCGCAGACAAACTCTATAAACTCAGATGAACAAGCCATGAGTTTTTTATTTCGGAGGGAACAGGGCACAGAAACCTTGTTTGTTAAACTGGTAGTACATTTCTATACGCTCTGGCGTGTCGTTTTCAAGCAACAGAAGCAACTCCTTTGCAAATTCAAGCGTGGCCGAACCGTTTGCAGTCACGATGCGGTTGTCGCTTACGGCTTGCGTGTGGATGTACCCTTCGGGATTCGTATAGATCTCACCACCCCAAATTTTAAGTTGTTCCAATCCGTTGCCGGTATGTTTCACGGCATTGAGAAAACCATGTTTCGCCATCCACGAAGCTGCGTTACAGATAGCACCGACTGTTTTGCCTTCTTCAATGGCTTTTCGGACTATCGGCACGACTTTGTCAGCGACGGGCGTGCTCCAGCCGAAGCCACCAATCAGCACCAGCGCAGCATAATCGTCGGGCATCGTGTCAAACGAATAGTCCGGCAATGTTCGGAAACCGCCGATAGATTTAATCGGATCCAGTGTCGGCGCTACAATCTTGTTGACATATTTGGGATTTTCTTTCAGCGCATACTCATCGGAGGCGATTGCCTGCGCGAGATACACTACCTCATGCGCCGCGAAGTCGGGCAGCAGAATATAAAGAATTTCGTTGCTCATAGTTCATTTCTGTTTTTGGCGGTTTGACATTATGGTGTCGAAGTTGTCGCGGCCCCAGTTGATGAGGGCTTCGACGTGTGGCAAAAGGGTTCTGCCGAAGTCAGTGACGGAATATTCCGTGCGGGGCGGCACGTCGGGGAACAGTTCGCGGTGAATAATGCCGTCGGTGGTCAGTTGGCGGAGCACCTGCGACAGCACTTTCTCTGATACTGACGGGATGTTGCGGTAAAGCTCGTTGAAGCGCACCGGCTCGTTCTCGGAAATCTTCACGAGAACCACCAACGCCCACTTGTTGCCGAGCCATTCGAGCATCGGGGCGGCCTTGCAATATTCGTAGTCCAGTTTTTTTGCCATATCCAGTCGTGCAGAACAGGTTGATAACGAGTGAAACAAACTTTTCGGGAAGGGTCAAACCGATTGGTAAGTTGTTGCTTTGGCTCTGATAATCACCTAATTTTGCGTTACAAAATTAACAAAAAATATCGAGATATGCTATATCCTGAACTACATTTTACCGGGCAGGTATGGCGACCGCCATACGAAGCCAATTCCCAGCTCCTGCAACTGACCTCCGGCTGCACATGGCACAAGTGCAAATTTTGCAGCCTCTACCACGGAACGCCCTTCCGAATGTCGCCTCTTTCAGAGGTGGAGGAAGACCTGAAGGTAATCCGCCAGTGGCAACCACGCGCACGGCGAGTCTATCTCACCGGAGCGAATCCTTTCGCGTTGAGCTACAATAAACTAATGGATGTCGCCCTTCTGTTGCGAAAATATCTGCCTTACATGGTGTCGTTCGGAATGTTCGCCCGCGTCACGGACATAACACCCAAGACGGTTGAAGAACTGAAGAATCTCCACCATCTGAAACTCGACAGCATCAACATAGGCATCGAGACCGCCCATGACCCGACATTGGAGCGGATGAACAAAGGCTATCATGCCTCCGACATTCTTGAACAGCTTTCAAAACTCGACGAGGCTGGAATACGCTACAACGTGTTCTACCTCAACGGACTCGGAGGCAAGGGCAACGGCGAGGCAAGCGCGATAGCGACCGCCGAGGTGCTCAACAAACTGCATCCCTGCATCATCAACATAGTGTCGCTGACAATCTTTCCGGAATCGCAGTTATATCAGGAAGTGCAAGACGGCACATATATCGAGGAGCCGGAGATAGAGCGACTGATGGAGATGCGGACACTTATCGACAAACTGAATATACGTGTCAACCTGCTCGGTCACCATATCTCCAATACGGTACCAATCACGGGAGCATTACCGGATGACAAAGCCGCGATAGTCCGAGAATTTGATAAGGCGATAGCGCAGTTTCCGGAAAAGGAACTGAAAGCATATCGCAGCAGGATATGGCATCTGTGAAGACTCTAATCCTGTTTCCAGCCTGCTCATTTTGGGCAGGCTTTCTTATGCTTATTCGCCCGATTTTTAGTAATTTTGCAGTTATAAAGCGTATCAACCTCAACATAACACCTCGCAATATGACAAAAGCAGAAATAGCAAACGAAATATCAAAATCGACAGGGATCGAGAAAACTGCCGTTATCTCTGTAATCGAACGGTTTATGACTGTTGTAAAAGACAGCCTCGCTCACGGCGAGAACGTATATCTCCGTGGATTCGGTTCATTCATCGTCAAGATCCGCGCAGAGAAAACGGCCCGCAACATCAGTAAGAACACAACAATCATAATCCCGGCGCACAATATCCCGGCATTCAAACCCGCCAATTCCTTCAAGGAAGAAGTCGCAAAATAATGGCATCCAGACGTACTATAATAGAGGAATGGATGGTGGCGCAGAAACGTCACCATCTTTCCGATGCGCAGGTGCAGATGGCTCGTGAGCTTGGATTCAAACCGGATTCTCTACGGAAGATTGACAACCACAAGCAGGAGCCGTGGAAAACCCCGTTACCACAACACATTGAGAACCTCTATGAGAAACGCTTCAAGCGTGAGCAGCCTGAGATTGTGAAATCACTGAAACAACAACTTCAGGAAGATGCCGCCAAACGAGCTGCCAAGAAGAAAGCTAAAGATGCCCGCCGAAAGGCTGCGCAAGAGCAAGATGACCAATCTCTTAATGCAGAATGATATTTATGGATAACGAACATAATGAATACGGTGAAAATCCCGTTGAAGATATGATGACCGATTACGATTATCACGTCAACACCGGCGAATTGCCGGAACTTTTCGATGAAGCATCGGTTGACGACTACATCGCCAACCTCAATGACTGGGATTGAAATATGATATACTACGATTGTGGCATTGACAAGGCCGTCATTATTAAACTCCAAACATAAGCAGTCATCGCCAGAACGAATCAAATACAGTAAAAGCATGACACATAAAGAGATTACAGAGCAATCAAAGAGATTATTGTTGCTTACAGGAGCTAAACTATTCGGCTCCAAAGGATATGACGCAACATCAATATCTGTAATTGAGAAAGACCTCAATCAGACCCGTGGTGCCATTGCCTATCATTTTAAGTCTAAACTGGGACTTTTTGAGGAGACTGTCAACAAATACTATCTCAATCGTGTCATGTTCTCTTCCGTACCGGAAGAATACCGTGGACGCCTGAAAGATTTCTATGTCAAATATGTTTCGATGCTGGAGGAAGAATGTTTGGAAATGATGAATGGCGGGATTCGGAACGTTGCCGGGACATTCCTAAGTCTCGAAGCCGATGCATTAAGAAACTTACCTGATTTCAGAAACAAATGCACAGAACTTAAGCATAGGCAAGCATCGGTGCTGGAACTTGTTGTCGGACGTGCTATTCAGAACGGCGAGATTAAATCGGACATCATCCCTTCTGTGATAGCCGATTTGTTTATGAACGTGGTAATAGGACAGAATTATCGTTCCAATGTCGAGGGTTCCAGATACTATACCGACGGCATGTTACGCCAGTTTAACAGCATATATCGATTGATTTCCAATCAATAACAAAGGTGCCATGTCAAACAAGACTACCATTATAAGCTGGAATATCAACAGCATCGGCAGGCGTCATTACGAGCTGAAACAACTTGCGGAGACATATAATCCCGACTATATTTGTCTTCAAAAAGTCAGGAACAAGACGTCTCTCGACAAATTTACGATTCCGGGGTATCACTCGTTGTTCACATTCAATGATTATGGATCTATGAGCGGGGTCATGATATACACAAGAATCAAAGAAGGCATCGACCCTATTCTGCAACTTGACTCTATGCCCAAACGCATATTGACTCCGCTATTAAGTGCCGAGGGACATCTTCAAGTGTATGATTGTGGACATTTTATCCTTGCCAATACTTATGTGCCTTTTGCCAATTCTCAACTTGAAGGCGCAGAAGAATATCGAAAAGTGTGGGACGAGCAATTTCGTAAACTCATAGTTGAACTTTCGGAAAAATTGCCAATTATCATCTGTGGTGATATGAATATCGTACACACGGATAAAGATACCTTCGAGGACAAACACATTCAGAATCGGCCCTGTTTTTCTCAATGGGAAAGAGAGGCATCCGCTGCTTTGTTGTCAGAGACTCATCTGGTCGACGCTTTCCGTTCAATACATCCGGAAGAACGGAAACCTTCCTTCTATGGCAATTTCAGATTTTTAGGCATAGGAAACCGCATTGATTATTTCCTCATTAGTCGCTCATTATTGCCTGACGTTATTGATTGCGATGTGCTGACAGATTTCGGAACGGGTCAGAGTGCGCCCATAATTCTCACGCTGAAGGAACATGATTAAACTGCGGTGTGTTGTCGAGCACATCACTTACCAGAATCAGGAGAACGGCTGGTCGGTGATGAAAGTCAAGGTCAAGGGATATGACAATCTCGTGACCCTGACCGGTTCTTTGCTCGACGTACCCGTTGGTAGCGTCCTTCTCGTTGACGGAGACTGGCGTGTTGACCCAAGATATGGCCAGCAGTTTGTTGCTCAATCGTGGACGGAAGTAATGCCCGCTACAATTTATGGTATTGAGAAATATTTGGGCAGCGGACTGATTAAGGGTATAGGACCGGTATATGCCAAAGCCATTGTAAGCCGTTTCGGGCTGGAGACGATAGATGTTATCGAGAACGACATCGAGCGGTTGCTCGAAGTTCCCCGTCTCGGTCGGAAACGGATGGAGAAAATACGCGAAAGCTGGGAGAAACAAAAAGACATCAAGGAAGTCATGGTGTTCCTTCAGGGCTATGGTGTCAGCACCGCTTTCGCCGCCAAAATTTATCGTAAATACGAGAAGGATTCCATCGCCAAGGTAAAGGAGAATCCCTATCAGCTTGCCGATGACATCTGGGGTATCGGCTTCAAGACCGCCGACGGCATAGCCTCCAAGATGGGCTATGAGAAGAACGACCCTCGCCGTTGCCGCAGCGGAATATTATATACCCTCAACGAACTTGCCGAGGAAGGGCACGTCTATGCCGAGCCGGAGCAATTAGTTGATGCAGCTGTCAAATTGCTGGACGCTGGGGAATCCCCGGTACGTCAGGCCCTCGCTTCGATGATTGAAGCCAACGATGTTGTCTCGGACAACGAGGTCATATACCTGTCTCCATTCTACCATGCTGAGAATGGCTCCGCAAAGCGGTTGCAATCCTTGCTTTCCGACACCTCATTGTTCAACGCGGACATTGCGGCAGAACCGGAGGCTAAGTATGGCGATAAGCCGGGTGACATAGTCTATGACGAAGTGCAGCTGGCGGCAATCCAAAAGGCTCTTGATTCAAAAGTGATGGTGCTGACAGGCGGACCGGGAACAGGCAAGACTACCACAACACAAGGGATAATCGCAGCCTTTAAAGCCCGGCACATGAGCATTCTTCTCGCCGCTCCCACCGGTCGGGCCGCTAAGCGAATGACCGAAGCCACCGGAATGGAGGCAAAGACTATCCACCGACTGTTGGAATACAACCCGATGGACGGATACAAACGCAATGACGCGAATCCTCTGGATGGTGACGCGCTGATTGTGGATGAATGTTCTATGATTGACATTCTCCTATTCTACAATCTGATGAAAGCCATTCCATCGAATATGCGTCTGATACTCGTGGGAGACATCGACCAGTTGCCGAGTGTCGGAGCGGGTAATGTGTTGCGTGACATAATAGACTCGCAGCAGATCCCGGTTGTGAGGCTGACACGTATCTTCCGTCAGGCACAGTCGAGCCGAATAGTGATGAACGCCCATGCCATAAACGCCGGACAGTTTCCGAATATCAAAAACGGTCTTGACACAGATTTCTTCTTCATCGGTCAGGAGGATGCCGATGATATTGTCAAGCTGATTATCGGACTCGTGCGCGACCGTCTGCCGAAGAAATACGGCTATCCGGCAAAAGAGATTCAAGTATTGACCCCAATGCAACGCGGCACAGTCGGAGCCGGCAATCTCAACATTGAACTGCAAAACGCGCTCAATCCGTCGGGGCCGTCACTTGCACGTGGCGGATATACTTTCCGACAGGGCGACAAGGTGATGCAGATTCGCAATAACTACGACAAGAACGTATTCAACGGCGACATCGGCTATATTACTGCGGTTGATACAAACGTGCGAACCCTGTCCGTTACCTTTGATAACCGTGTCGTTGAATACGACATAACCGAACTTGACGAGATTGTGCTGGCATACGCCGTTACAATCCACAAAAGTCAAGGCTCCGAATTCCCGGTGGTGGTAATGCCGGTGACGATGAAGCATTACGTCATGCTCCAGCGCAACCTCATCTATACAGGTATAACCCGCGCCAAGAAAATCTGCGTACTCGTCGGCACGACAAAAGCCCTCGCGTATGCCATAAGAAACAATACCGTCTCCAAACGCAACACTAAGCTCAAGGAACGGCTAAACCAAGATAGTTTATGAATAGAATACTATTCCCAATCATAGCTGTGTTTTTAATTCTGTTCTTTTCAGGTTGTAGCCAGCATATTATCAAAACAGCAAATTCTTTAAGAGTCAACGGAGAATTGCGTTACGCCCCCGATCAGTCACCATTGCAGGGCGGTGTTATCAAACGGATTTCGGATGGAAAAACCTTTCTTTCTGATGATTCAGGCAAATTTCAGATAGAAGCTCAGCCGGGTGATTCGTTACAATTTTCGTTTGTGGGTACAATCGGGAAGACAGTGCCTGTCACGGCTAACGACACATCAATGACAGTGTCGCTTGATCCATATATTCCCGGCAATGATGAATATGTAGTCAGAGTGTATAGCCGTTATCCCGATATGGAGACAGAGTTAAAAACCTATGTTCATGACAAGGACGCACGAATCGGAGTAGCTGTAATCATCAACGGCATGGATACGGTGTCGGTCAACGGCAAACGTGATTTCCCGATGCTCAGCGTCTACAAGTTTCCGCAGGCTATCGCCGTGGCGGACTATTGTTCCCGGCACAATATTTTGTTGACGGACTCAATCAGAATTTCTGCAAGCGAAATGAAACCTGACACATGGAGTCCGATGCGCGAGAAGTATGGCCGGAAGGATATGGCGCTCCCGCTTTCCGAGATATTGGCTTATTCTGTTCAGCAAAGTGACAACAATGCCTGTGACGTGCTGTTCCGGCTGATTGGCGGTCCGCAGGTTGCCGACAGTCTTATGAAGAAACTCGGATATGATGAAATCCACATTCTCAACACTGAGGATGAGATGCACGCAGACCCATATCTATGCTATGCCAACCGAGCCACGCCGTTGCAAATGGCAGCTCTTTTCGACCGATTATATCGGCAGGAAATGCGGCACGATTCTCCCGTTCTTGAAGCCGTCGGAGCAATGATGATGCAATGCGTTACAGGCAACAACCGCCTTCCACTTCCCCTGATGCCTACTAATGCAATGATAGGTCACAAAACGGGCACCGGCGACGTGAACAGCCAAGGCCGCATAATAGGCGTGAATGATGCCGGATATGTATTCCTACCTAACAAACAGGGATATGCGATCGCAGTATTTATCGCAGATTCGGGATATGGCATGGCTGAAACAGAGAAGATGATTGCTGACATATCGGAGATTGTTTTCAAATCGCTGTTGAAGCAGAATAGCGTTATCGGAGAATATGTGGATTGTAATGACGGTTCAACCCTTACCATATCCAAAAGCGATAACGGTAGGATGAAAGTTAAAATCGGACTTACTCGTCTCACGACGATAGATAACGGCGTAGGAGTGCTATTTGACAACGGTTTGACATTCTCGGCCACCGATGCCGTCGGAAATCCGATTTACGGCGAGATAACCATAGAGGGCGACACGGCCAGACTCACTTTTACCAAATCTAAATGGGAATATCTTCCCGACGGAACCACATTTATATTCAAGCGAAAATGAAAGCCAAAACATTGATAAAAAGAATATTGCTCAGCCTCGGTGTGTTTATGCTTTTGGTGGCAGGCTTTACCATATATGCCAACGTAAGGGTGGAACAAGCAACTAAACAGCACATATACTATGATGTGGATTCTATTCCATGCAACAAAGTCGCGTTGCTGTTGGGCACGAATCCATTGAACAAATGGGGACGGGCCAATTCCTATTTTACCAACAGGATAAAAACTGCGGCGGAACTATATCATGCCGGAAAGGTCGATTTCATAATCGCAAGCGGCGACAACCATATAAAGGAATATGATGAACCGACGGCAATGCGCGATTCGCTTATGGCTCATGGAGTTCCCGAAGATAGGATAATTCTCGACTTTGCCGGTTTCAGGACGCTCGATTCCGTAGTAAGGGCTAAAGAAGTGTTCGGATGCGATTCTCTTACCATTATATCTCAGGAAGATCATAATGCCAGAGCATTGTATTTAGCCGAAGCCAATGGGATAAATGCCGTTGCAATATCAGCACCTCTCCGTGCCGGTCGCTGGGTAAGGACAAGACTTGCTCTGCGCGAATGGCTGGCACGTGACAAGATGATGCTGGATATTTGGTTCGGAAAACAACCGCATTTCCTTGGTGAGAAAATCGAGATTCCCGAAATTCTGAAACAGAAGAGTTACTCTACTACCGATGGAATGACAATGCATATTGTGGATCCGACGATTGTCAAGGCAGGGATTGATTCTCTGATTGTAGAGTTCAGTAATACACGCAAGGATGAAGGAATGACCGGAGAATGGTTCCGGATAGAGAAGAAAGCCACAGATGGACATTGGCAGGAACTTCCGTATGATAGAAAATATGAAAACGCAGACGAAGAGTTGTGCATAGTGTTCAATGCAGTAGGCTGGATTGTCCGCCCTGACACGCCATTCCAGATGACGGTTAAACCATGGTTCTATAAATGCGACTGGACTCCTGGGACATATCGCGTTGCTAAAACCTTCCATTATCCGCCATATCCTCGCACAGAACCGAGTGACACGGCATTTGTGGAATTTCAGATCAGATAAGCAATCATGAAGAAAAAAACAATATATCGTTCCCGGATTGACTGGTGGGTTTGGCTGGTTACAGTCGGTTTCCTTGCTGTGATATGGTTATCAGCCATAGGTATGTCATGGTGGTATGTGGTTTTCGTGAGCGGGTTGACCACGCTCCTCTATGCGTGGCTAATGTTCGGATGTTGGTACGAGATTGACGGTGATGTACTGGTTGTATATCAGTTTTTCCATCCCACTCGTTTGCCAATATCCAAAATCAAGGACATCAAGAAAACCACCGGCTATCTCGCGACAGCCGGAATGTCGCATCTGCGTGTTTCGATTAGCTTCATTGACAGATCCGCATGGAAGAGCTATGCTCCGTTGGAAATATCGCCCCAAGACCGAGAGGGCTTTATCTCCCGGTTAATAGAAATCAACCCTGAAATCAAAGAAATAGAATGAAGAAAAGAGTAGAACTCAGTTCATATTGTTGGATTATTTCAGCTTTGTCGACAGCCTTAATGTGTGGCGTATTCATTTATGCTCTTAAACAACCCGACAATGAATTGGCGGTATGTATTTTGGGAGGAGCAATTGTTTTTCTGTTCCTGTTCACCCTATGCTATATGCCGCTATCTGTTTCTGTGGGCAATAAAAGCCTGAACATCAACAGACCGCTGAAAATCAAATCAATTCCATTGGCAGATATTGTGGATGTTAGACTGTGCTCTCCGACTATGGGCGCAAAAAGAATATGCGGCAGCGGCGGTTGGTTCGGCTGGTACGGATGGTTCAAAGAAGCAGACCTTGGCAAATATTTCGCATATTACGGCAAAGCATCCGACTGTTTCCTCGTAACCCTCAAAGACGGTCGCAGATACATGCTCGGCTGTAAGGATGCCCCCGAAATGGTAGATGCAATAAATAAAAAAACTGACTTATTGCAAAAAAAAATATTGATATGCCATTGTCCGGCTGCTCTGCGCGAAATGAAGAGGACGAAGCCATTCAGCTTAGTCTTGACAGCTGCGGTAATTAAATTATCAGTAATAACTATTGAAGATTTATATCTTCGTATTCGTCCATATTTTTATTAGTATTCTGTAATGCTGTTTGTGAATCTCTCGACTATTTCATCATCGTCAGGAGCAGGATATTTTCGTAAAAATTCTTGGTAGACTACCCTGTTGGCCCCGGATTCAGTTAAGCGGTGGCGATGGTTTTCATCTACATTGGCATGGCATCTAAGACATAGACATTGGAGATTTGAAGCCCGATTGTCTATTTTACGTCCGTTTTTGTGGTGAACGTGAATGAAGTATTGGTCGTAAGGGTCGGTAACGTGCAGACCACAGCATTCACAAGTATAGTCATGCTGTTCTCTGACGACCCGGCTTATATTTTCCCAGTCTTTGGTGTAACCGAAGATGTCAACTTCTACATCAGTTTCGGGTTCTGCATCCTCGGCGTTTTTGAGGAGTTCTACAAAATCAGCGGAAGTCATGGCAGAAAATGCCTCTTGCGCCATTTTGAGACAATAACGACAAAGCGGAAGTGAACTAATCTCTTTATCTTCCATGTTATCGTCCATATCGTGTACCCAAACGGTG